>WLWD01003687.1_pt1 | contig 78697 bp, 47 predicted proteins | sample 6712731 | NCBI WGS metagenome assembly WLWD01 (sample SAMN12718690, study PRJNA576275) | sponge metagenome | isolation source: marine sponge | host: Mycale hentscheli | place: New Zealand: South Island, Marlborough, Capsize Point | collected 2014-11-01 | reverse complement strand
GCCAGCTTAATTTAAATCATTTAGACAGTAGCTACACTGTTTCATTCACTCACTATCTCCATATTTCAGGTTTAACTTCCTCTGGAACTTCCCTTTCAACCTATGGTTACTCCTAATCTGTTGAAATATTTTTTAACATCTGCGCTATAGAATGACATTGTCTCCAACGAGAAACTACTTAAAATGAACATTTCCAAGGCTAAAGCTGCACACATGCGCACTTACCCGGACTATTTCACTTAGCTACCACAGTATTTCACTTAGTTTTCATGCTATTTCACTTATATAAGGTATTAAATTTGTGGACTGCTCATTTCTGGTTTACATTAATGCTATTTTATTTTAATACACAAACATTTCATGATTAATCAAGAGCAGGCTAATTTAATTTCATATGCCAGAGGTGAGTGAATATAAAGCCTGGGAGAGAAACATCCACTTATTACATTCGTCAGAGTAATAGTGCAAGATATTTCACTCTTAGGCTTTATTTTCACTCGCCTCTGGCTCGTGAAAATAAATAAGCCTGCTGAAATATTTTCCATATCACTTTCCAACTGTGAATAGTCTGCTCAAAAATTACAACTGAAAAATGCATTTAATAATAATGGAAACAATGTATATGGCTTATGCAATGGTCCACCTTACGCTACTATGTATGCCTTGCAAACTTATGACAATGCATACAGGTAAATTAGTGCATACATTTTCAGGAAATTTTCCAACCACAACCCTAAGCAATCTGCATTAGAGTGTGGTTTTGCTTCTCCACCATTTAAATAGTCATTGGATAGTGTTAACAAACAAGTAAAACATCCACCATGTTTTGTTTGTAGCAATAGTAAACGTGATTGTTCCAGCTGTAGACCTACTTCAAACTGCGGTTGCCACATGTTCAATAAAATACTCTTTACCTAATTTGTCTTATCAATCTCTTATTTACGAATGGCAAAAGGATGGAGAAGTGATACATACAGGAGCATCCAATCAGTATCAATTTTCTAGCACTAAGTTCAGTGATGCAGGAAACTTGTATGACTGTATAGTCCGAGAAAGAGGTGCAATTATAGGAAGAAATACATTCGAATTTTATGTAATAGGTTAGTAAAGTTGATCTTTTCTTCTACTTTTTTTCCCTTCATTGTGATAATTTTTTTGCAGTATAGTGCTTAATCATTTCAGTTTTTCTGTGTCATACAGTTCCAGACTTTTCTATAGTAATTAGAAAGAATCCAACTGGAATAATACATGCTGGAATAAGTATCAACATATCATGCATAATGAAAATAGCAGCAAATACTACAGTGAGTGCCAGTTTTATTCATCCTCAAGGAAATGCTATATCTCCAGGACTAATGGGAGACAGAGTAAGCTACTATGAGTTGAAAACGGTGTCAGGCTTCGAAAGTGTTCTAAATATCAAAGCTTTAAGTGAAGCTGATTCAGGTATTTACAGGTGTTCAGGAATAGTCATGCCAACAAAACCTAATTCTTATGTTGTCAATGCTACAGGGAGAGCTATATTCAGGATTGCACTATCACGTAAGTTACACTGGCTACTTGTTGTTATGTCTTAATCTGATAAAAATGTAAATTTGTCAAAAGATCAAAATACAGCGGAAAAACAGACACAATCAGACAGGATGACTACTAAAACCCTGTCATGCTTGCGCACAGAGATTTAATATATACATTTGTACCATGGTACATTCAAACTAACCAATCAGATTGCTCAATTTGAGGTGAATATAGTCACACCCACCTCCTAGAAGGTGAATAAGTATACTGTCCAATCACAATTAGTTTATGTGATTCCTATTGCCCAAGAGCCGTAGTACAAGTCGGTTTCACCCCTCCGTGTTTGGTAGGTACTTAATTATTTACAGTTGTGTAAGTCCCGTACCAACCTCTACATCATGGGGTAACCTATACTATGTATAGTTCATCAAGTGCAGGCATGATTAGCATGAAACTTATTTTAGCATCCCCATGTCTAAAACCTTGTCTCTGCTGAAATACTATTTATTTTGTAGAATATGTTATGTGTCATACGTTTGTATGTATTTATTTTAGCCATACTTATAAACATTACCATAATGGTGACCACTCCATCTGTAACACGCCTTTTGGACTCTGCCCCATACAATAACCTTATACTCACTTGTACATCAAGGATAACAGTGAAGGCAAAAGAAGTTCCTTTTAAAACCACAATTATATGGTTCAGATCAATAGATGGTGGGCCTACGAAGACCATTGCTTCTCAGTTTGGATTTGTTGAGTTTGGCTCAATAGTGACAAATACAATATCTATTACAGTAACAGAAGCTGGAATACACGGCTACATTTGTAAAGCTACACTCGATGTTAGTCCTGCCCCAGATTACATAACTAAAGAGACCACAATGGAAGTCCCTGTGTATGGTTAGTTAAGAATAGCTTTTTGTATGAGATTTAAAAAAATTATGTGTCTCTTTATTGTTCCAATCTATAGGTCCATCTCCCCCTGATTATCCCAATCAATTGAATAGTATTGTAGAAGGACCTGACTCTGTATTATTGGAGTGGAATATTCCAGTGTTAACATATGACCTTGAGACTTATGTTGTGCGTTATGGAACTAATAAGAGCAATCTCAACTTACTCAGCAATGTTTTAAAAGGATTTCATGCCAAACTGACAGATCTAAAGAAAAATACCACATATTATTATGTTGTTGAGGCCACGAACTCAGTAGGAACTACCACAAGCAATATTATCAGTTTCACTATGCCTCCTGGTACGTAATGACATAATATGTATGTATGTACATAATACATAATATAATATAATTGGCGAGCGAGCGTAGCGAGCGAGACACTTACAGGGATAACACAATCGAAAATCGAGGATGTTTATTTATTTATTTGTTTGTATATATGTTTGGACGTACGTATGTCATTTTGTACTTTGACCCTCGCGTTTTTGTGTTAGTTATGTGGTCGACCCCGTCCCAAATTGCACTAAACAGAATCCTCTGGTTTATCGATCAGTACCCGTATCACCCTAGAAATTGAATTGTTTACCCTTTTGAATTCTTTTGCGGGTGCAGTTAAAACTTGAAAACTAAGGGACTTCCATTTCTATTCGAGTTAGTGGCGGTGGTAAGTCAATGCTCTCTTTGTCATGGTTTAAGCCGTATTGTCCACTAGACTACCGCGAAGGTAAGTCTGTGTAGGTGCATGTCCAGAGCATTATGTGTTACAACCACTACTTAGCTAAAGAATATCACAAAGAAAACTTTTAAATAACGTGTATTGTTTTGTTGTTGTTTTTTCCCTTCAATTCAAGCAGTTGCAGAGAGTTAGTTGCAGAGAGTTGTTACTATGGCACTGAAATCCCTTTACCGTGTATACGAAATTTAAAAAAACTGGACCTTATTTTCAGTAGTGTTAGAAGTCAAAATCATTCATATAAAAATAGTATAGTCTTTAGGCTCGCTCGCCATTTGTGCTCAAGCACATCACTAGTATATATATTATATTCATTATCTGTCCTAATTTGGTCAAGACACACAATATTCGCATCCTGTCCAGAGTCCCTGCCTGACACTGAATATTTTAAATGATTGTCCTGATATTCCAGTTAATACATAAGTCAAATCACACAGCTTTGTGCACTCAACAGCTAGATATTCTTCACTAAATATTACTTTTTCAAGCTCTATCTCTCATAACACAATGTCACTATTGCATTGCTGTGTATTAGTTCATTGTATGACAAAAATTTGAATTTGAGAATTGCTATTATTTAGACAGTGTTGGATGTGGTCAGTTACAAGGCGCAGTTAATGAAAATAAATAGTATTTTATTGTATATAATTATAAACTTTGTGTGTGTTTTAATTTCTTGGTTCTGTTAATTTCAGCACATGTTCACCATAATATAGGCATGCTTTTGTGTGTGTATGTGCATGTGAAGATCAACAGCATTGTTAGCTTCAGCATTAAACTATCATCAATCAAGTCATTACATTGTCTGACATGACTGAGCTCCTTTGCTATACATTAATTTATTTGTGTACTATTTATGGTATATAATACGTATTATATAATGCATCTATCCAATAGGTAATAGTTAGAGCATAAGCGCTTGGGTACTGGTGCATTTAGTGCACTAAATCCACCAGTACCTAAGCGCATGCTCTAACTATTTTAGATCCCGTTTACCCAGAGGCCTGCCCAGTTTCCACTAGCAACTTTGTTTATCAGCATTTTAGGTGTCAAGCGAATTCTTCTGTGTTTCCAGCCCAAAATTAAAATTCAATTAAAATTCAATTGAAGGCACCAGAAAGTTTACTTTAGCAAGTTTACTTTAGCATTGTAGCTGCCAGCTGTTATCTCCAGATCTAACTCTACCTGGGTTGCTCTGCAGTAAGCAGTAAAGCAGCTAGCTATGGTAAATTCCTGTGGTACCAGAGCCAGCAGGAGAGTTATATGATAGGGCTGGTCCCATATAGGTGGATAAGAGAAAGTAGTAGACCCTCCCATATCCAGCCTCACATAACCTGCTCCCTGCTTTATCCAGCCTATTCTATTAAACTAAAACTCAAAAATAGCAATACCCCAAGGGTTGTTAGTATGCACAGTTCATATACCTAAAGGCAAAAAATAGTGCACACTTACCAAGTTAGTACACCTAGTAACAATATAGCAACTGGTTCTAAAGTATAAGAATATCACAAAAAAATTTTTTAATAGTGTGACTTTTTTTTGTTGCTTTTTTTTTCTGTTCGAAGAATTACAGGAAGTGGTTACTATGGAATTGAACCCCTTTACCATATAATGTGTAATTTTAAAACTTGACTTTTCTAGTAGCTTGATGTTAGAAGTTAAAATCAATTGCTTATGAATAGTGTAGTTTTAGGCTCGCTCGCTATTTGTGCTCAAGCACACCACTAGTTTATAGTATATATACATCATATCTGTCCCAATTTGGTCAAGACACTCAGAATTAGCATCCTATCCTCAGGCCTGACGAAGAAGATAAAATGATTCTCCTGATATTCCAGTCCTTACTGCTAATACAGGAGTCAAATCTCACAGCTATGCACGTTCAGCAACTAGATATACTTCACCAATACTTTCTCAAACTCTGCCTCAAAAAATACATGTCACTTTTGCTGTCCATTAGCTAGTTATACAACAAAAATTTGATTGAGAGCTGCTATTTTTTATAAAGTATTATATGTGGTCAATTAAAGAGGCTGACATCCACTGTCATTTGAGTACCACATTGAGATATTCCATATTGCCAAAAATAGGGCCTCATACTAAAATATAAAAACCGAATGTCAATCTGATTCTGGTGACTTTAATAAACAACAATGGCTATTGTTGTTATCTATTTCAACTAGCTGATTTTTATTCTATTGTAGATCCAACTGCAACAATAATTGTTTCAGAAGGTATGAAATGCATGATGACAACCTATAACAAATATTATAATATTGGTATTAGCTAGGTATTAGGTTTTACATCAAAAAATTTTCTAAAATTTCTGAATATTATTGTCTATTATGGAGATAGCTACAACATATGGAGGATGTAGAAAATATTAACTATTTTCTACTATTTAGTTATTTCAAGCAAACTGTATTACTTATTGTAGACAAAATAATACCTCATTGTAATTGACTGCAGCCAAACTTTGGTAGATAGTTGTCTAGTCAACTGTATAGTAGCTATAGCTAGCTGCACTTACAATGGTTAGGTAAACGTTGCTTGATTAAAAAGTAATGGCAAATGTAACGATGAAAGACAAAAACACACACTGAAATGACTGGTTGAAAATTACTAAGAATATGCTCTTGTCTGATAACGTAAAGCTAACACTTCTACTACTGTTGGAGTCCAAGGGTGAACTGTGTATAACTTTATTTGTCAAACTTTAATTAACACTTCATTCCTAAACTTAGTACTTCATAATATAAACACATTTATAGTAGTCAACTAGCATGCTATACATTATCTTTTTTATCTATGTACTTACCTTCCACCACCTCACCTAGTTCATGTCTATAGATCGGTAACCTTAAATAACTTTACTTGGCTAAGGCTGACATCCACTGTCAATTGAGTACCACATTGAGATATTCCATAATTGCCAAAAGAAGGGCCTCATACTAAAATATAAAAGCCCAATGTCAATCTGATTCTGGTGACAACGAATCTATTTTTAATAAACAACAATGGCTATTGTTGTTATCTATTTCAACTAGCTGATTTTTATTCTATTGTAGATCCAACTGCAACAACAATTGTTTCAGAAGGTATGAAATGCATGATGACAACCTATAACAAATATTATAATAATGGCATTAGCTAGGTATTAGGTTTTACATTATAAAAATATAATAATGGTATTAGCTGGCTAAGTGTCATTCGACAAGTTTGTACTGAATCTAAATAGGCTTCTGAAACCAAAAATTAACCTCTCTCTAGAGCTCATGGGAAAGTATTACTCATGGAGGCTGTAACTTGCCTAGAAGTAGGGTATAAACTATTCTGAGACAACCTATTGTTACCATTCTTTGCCAGAAGGTTAACAAGTTTGTGAGAACCACAATGCCATAAAACGCCTTTTTAGGTCATGTGCGGGAGATTAAACTAAACTCAAATCAAACTATGTAATAAATTTACTAAACTTGTGCCTTAATTATTCCTTCTTACTGCATGACATTATTTCTATATAAATTATATGAATAATAAGGATAGTATTGTACATTATGATTGCAATAACATTAGCAGCATTTTGATGTAATCTTATTCTCAGTGACTCGAGAAAAATCTGGTGATGGACAACTTAGCTATGATATTTTATTCCATGTACTAGTTCAGGTTATTTTATGCAATGTATTAAGTAAATAATAACTATACATTTTGTTTAACAGTTGTCCGTAGGACACACAATTAATACACAATATAATTATACAAATTGAATGGGAAGACATTAGTAAGTGCACATTAGGAGGACTGTCTATACTGATGTATCAACCCATTAACCAATTTAATTCTTACTTTCCACTCAGTAATTCTAAGGGGCACAATTTTCCCCACCAAATATAGCTAAGTCTTTACCTTTGAAAACAAAAAAATTATCGTGTTTAGAGAACTTCGGCTTCACCTCCATCTGCATAGTATGACTATTAATTAAGTCTTCAAGTGAGAACTAATTTTAAGATCAAATTGTTCCTGTACATGTAGCTGTGTGAAAGATTGTTGTCTTACAACAATAATGCTTAAACATGGCATGAATGCCATGAATCAGTTTCCTTCACCAAATTTGATTACCCACAAACATCAAATTTGTGACAGTTTTGCAGTATGTAAAGATTGACTGTTCTTGAGGGTTTTTTTCAAATAGAAATTATTTCGTGCCTATCAAAGCATTTTATTGTGTAGTTATGCTTCAGACTTATTTTGTTGACATTTTTATACACAAATTAAGGGTATTTTATTCTATTAAAATGCTGTAAAAATATTGGAATTGCTTCAAAGCTAATGTGGCATGAACTCATGACCAAAAGTAGATTGTAGAGCTGCCACCAGAATCCTAGCTGCCACCAGAATCCTAGCTGCCAGTTCCTACATCTCTACTAAAAGCTTCTCTTCCCAGACTCCTAAGAAAATATCTTTACTTATTCAACCTATAAGCTGGATAAAACTATCGGAGTTCCCCTCACAGACTCAACAGGACTTTCTGTACTTATCTTTTCAATAATTAATATTCTGAATGAACACAGTGCTGAGGGTGATTGTGTATAGCACAACAATGTTCAAGATAACTAGGGGAATTACGGTCAAACATACAACATACAACATACACACAACATTCACACCTGAGTCAGCAGAGAGAGAGATTAATTCTCGTGAGGGTGAACCCGAACAACAGTGTAGTAAGACTGGCCAATATACACATAGAACAAGTGGATATGAGGTAAATAGGAATGTACATGGGATGTTAAGGTGAATACATTGGGATGAAGTATTAATCGTAAAATACAGGGGTCAACTGCGGCCAAACTCTCCATGGTGATATAATAACACAAAGTAAACGGCAAGATTTCTGGAGGGCACTCTTACTGTTTATTATATCCTAGGGGGTGATTTGCACGCAGCATGGACAGCCAGCATCCTGGAAGCTCTAAACCTATGTCTCTATTAAATTTGTTGTTGTCAGGTGTCATCTGTATGTGTAGAGCTTCCTTGATCTTCAACTCATGATTCTTACTGGCTCTGTCTACAACTATTACCTCTTCCCGTTTTAATGGAGTGATGCTACTGCCAAGTATGTTCAGCAATGTCTGCTGATGTTCTTTTACTCGTCTGCTCGAGCCTTCTAGTTATTTCACCTATGTATACTTTACCACAACTTCAGGGCATACTGTACACTGTGGATGACTCTGTGGTAATAGGTATAGTATCTTTGACTTCAGTGAGAAGTGATCTTAGTGTCTTTGTGGTACCAACATTAATTAACTGTTTAAGTTCCACCCATACATTGACTCTGATGTACTTCCCATGTCCTTCCTCAGTAATTATTTAATTATCTACTCTCCTATTTATCAATTATATCATTACTTACTTTGCATTCATCAATTATGTAATTATTTAATTAACTAGTTTATTTATGTTATAACAACTCAACCATGAATAGGGACTTTGGAATGGAGCTTTCCCCTTTAGTATTGAGAGCAGCTAGAGGCCACTCACATAAATAAACAAGAATAAACCTTAGGCAATATATTGCATTTTGTCAAGCATAACCCTTAGGCTAATTATAGCTTTTTGTTTTTTGATTTTTGTAAATCAGCCCTGATGATGGCAGAAGCAGTCTGCTGAAACATGTTGGCATTAAAAATGAATTGTTTGGTATAAAAAATCAAATTGGTATAACATGAACTATAACCAGCAAGAAAAAACTTTAAAATAGTTTATTTATGTTTCTTTTTCTCATGCACCCTTATTCATTTGTGATAGCTGGTTTTCTATATATTGGCTGGCTAAGTATCATCCTAGAGTTTTTGCTGTATCTCATATTAACCTATGACACTAACTGAACCCAGAATTAACCTCTCTCGGGCTCAGGGAAACTTAACTCCTGGTGGCAGCGACCTGCCTACATAGGTGCCAACTGTCCCGGATCATCCGGGACAGTCCCGGATTTATCACTCTGTCACGGACCGGAAAGTGCACAATAGCTCTATGGTTTGTCCCGGGAAGCCTGCAGGCTAGTGAAGTAGTAGGCCTTTGGGTATTTACTTATAGCTGTGCTAGCCAGCTGGCTGTCTAGACCTAATCAAAGCTACTAGTAACCACACTAACTATAAACATGCCACAAGTATATAAAAGGCTAAAGCTAGCTAGCTATGCTACAGCAAAATTGCTGTAGCTCGCTTTTATTTGCATGTGCCTGATATACACGAGTCACAATGACGACATGCAAAAAACAATAATGCAATCACACTTCAATCACTTGACTTGCCTTCAGTTACTCATCATATACACACTAGTTTGAACTGGTCATGTCTGAAGAAGGTCTTCCACCAAAAAAGCAGAAATTGAAAAGGCAGTGTCACTTTGATAGAAAGTGGGTAGAAGAATTTCAAGGAATAGGTAGAAGTTCAAAAGATTGAAGAAGAACAGCTATTGTAATTTTAAACTTTTGCATATATGGTCTCATTAAAAATTATGTCATTGTGGGTGTGCTATTTGGGTGTGGCCAGGGTGTGGTTTTTGTCCCTGAAATAGATTCAGGAAAGTTGGCACCTATGTGCCTAGAACTGATTCATCTCTATTCTGGGGAACTTATTCTAGCCTTCCTTAGCCAGAAGGTCAAGATCAATATAGATACCATATTCATCATTCTGTCCTTGTAGCATAACAACGCTTGTAACTGTCAGACAAAACTAGGTTTTTAACTAATGTTTAGCACCTCATTTACTTGTATTAAGTTAACTTACTGTAGGAATTTATAAATATTACTAGTTGTTATATGGCTAGAACTAGTCTAGTTTAATGTTCCATGAAGTTGCTTAAGACTATAAGTGGCAATATAGCATTTTGTTCTGCATTGTATTTAAAAATGATCCTTTACCCCATTAAAACGGAAGTAATTTAGCTACTTGTTAGCTAATTGGGTTTAAAAAGAAATGTAAAAATTTTTTTTTAACAAGATAGGCAGTGAGCCTTATGATAAGTAGCTTATAAACGTGCTAGCACAAAATTCAGTGTAGCTCTTTCAGTAGCACTGACAACGTAAGAATTATGTCGTTGGCATGTATTATTCCTACATATCTCAAAATTCCTTAATCGGCTTCACTTTTAAAGCTTGGTATTCAGAACCCTTCTATAGCCTCACATGGTCTTCAACTCAAAATAGCTTACTCTGTTTACAATTAATCCTGGAGACTTAATTTTTCACTCAGGATTAATAATATGGACATCTGACACAGTAATTGTTATTATTTTGTTCTGAAACATAATGCATGATGTTCTTATAATTAGTAAAGAGAGAGAGAGAAAGAGAGAGAGAGAAGAGAGGGTGCCTGCAGTGATAGTGAGGAATACAATGCAGAAAATGCCATCTTGCACTAGAAAAGGACTGATAAGTGCTGGGAGGAATGCTGTAGTGAAACAAGCAATAACTTCGCGCATGTCGACACAGTACTTAATTTACCAAGGCAGGGAGGCATGATTAAGTCGAGCAAGGAAGGAGCAGCAGATATCTGGGCCCAGACACTAAATACAATTCCTGAAACTGAATGGAAATTTGTGTTAAATGCAGCCCATGACACTCTTCCACATAATGCAAACATTCACCTTTGGGGGAAAAAGAAACCCCTATTTGTCCTCTATGCAAAAAGGAAAAACAAAATTTACTTCACGTACTGAACAACTGTGAAGTGGCTCTCAATTTAAGAAGGTACAATGAAAGACATGACCTTGTCCTTGCAGAGATCAGCAGGACTATCATTCTAAATCTACCAGAGGGATTTGAGACCACCACAGATTTAGGCTCTGAATATAGCTTCCTACAATATCTTGCAGCTACTGATCAAAGACCAGACATAATATTGTGGAATGGCACAACCAAGTCTGTAACACTACTGGAGTTAACAATACCCTTCGATACACTCCTTGAAGAAGCAGCTAAAAGGAAAGAAGTGAAATATCATGAGCTAGTGTCCCACATTAAAGGGTCTGGATATGCAACTACCTTCTTGTCAATTGAGGTAGGATCTCGTGGCTTACCCAACATTAGTGGATTCAGTCAATTACGACAATTAGTTGGTTTGTCCAAGAAGGTGACACAGTCACTTATGAGAGACTACCAGACTGGCCATTATTGGGTCATATAAGATCTGGTGTTCCAGAAATAACATAAATATTTAACTTATTTGCTGTGTGTGGTACTAGTCTATTGTGCACTATTTTTGTAGAATAGTTAGACAAAGTTTAAAGCTAGATCATACCACCCCTCATTGATGATTGAAATCACATGTAACATCAATGAAGAGTTTTGTATATATAGAGAGAAAGAGAGAAATAGTGAATGACTTCTAATTACAATAAAAATGTCTGGAATTGCATAATTTAGTGATTAAACACTATTATCGAGAACAAAAAACAACTTATTTATCCTTTACTTACCAGTGATAAAAGGTTGAAATATATTTCTTCCTATAACTGCACCACTTTTCTCTAACTTTACAGTCATAAAATTGCCCATATCACTAAATTTAGTAATACAGAATTGATTGTCTATTTTGTATGGTTTCTTTGTTTCTTTGTTTAGTCATTCAGTAATGAGAAAATTGATAAGAAATATTTGATGAAATAGAGTTTTCTACAAAACATGTAACTTCCACAAATTGCAGCACCTCCACAGCTGAAACACTCACCTTTTCTATGGCTGCAAGCAAAAAAAAAATCATCATACCTATTGGGTCTAAAAATTCTTAAACTGTGACAATATCTGGCTAATCACATTATCTTGAGCCTAATATTTGCAACCCAAGTAGCCACACCAAGTCAATTTACCAGGTTTAACAAGAGCTAGTTCTACATGACACTTGCTCATGGGGACGATAAATTGAAGATGCAATAGTCTCAATCTTAAAAAAAGATACAAAGTTAGTACTGCACACTGGAGCAAGCAAGTAAATGGACATGTAAAAATGAGGGGGGGGGGAGGGGGGAAGGGCTCAACCATAAAATTTAACTATAGAAGCACTGAATTAAAACACTCACAGTCATCTTAGCTAAGCTGTGACAATCCATATTTGTTAGCTAGAGATAGGCCACATTTATTCTTAGCCAGTGTCTCAAACAGACTTCCATCTTCTGACACCTATGATGTGTGAACACTGCTATACAAATAAACCACCAAAATGTGAATCTTCAGCGTTGCACTAGCTAGCTATCACAAATTCATTTCTTGAACCATAATATAGCACAGCACTGGAGAGCCACCATATGTAGCCGATTATGAGTGCAGGATGTGATGCACTAAGTAACAAAATAAAAGAAGTGAAGAGTGAAGCAATGACTAATTTTAATCAACAGCACAGCTTCTTTCATGATATTTGATAGAGGCTTTCATAGCAAATTACCTCATTGAACAAAGTTCATGAAGTTGCGAGTTCAAACTCCAATCACAATAAAAGAAGTAATTACAATATTCCTAAGTATGACTGATAATGGTGTATCATATTCCTTACTTGCATTCATCATAAATTCTTGTAAATCATAATAATTATTTTATCTAATTTCACTGGATGATTCACAGATAATCTCTAGTGTTTGCAGAAGCAATTTCCCATCAATTAGCTAGCTCATCTAATTTCCTTCAAAAAAAAGTTCCTTCAACATCTGAGTTTCATGTTTGTATTTCTCACTCCCACAGTAGCTACACCCTTTGATAATATAAAAATTATAGTAAGTTATAATAGTAATAATAATAATAATAATAATAATAATAATAATAATAATAATAAATTAAACAATAGTAAAATCTTTATAATAAATATACCTACATAACATTATCAGCATATATCTGTTGGGTTCCAGCAGTAGTGGTGATCAGATGGAACAATAGACTCAAGATCATGAAAGTCTTCTCTTGTGAGTTCAAACTCAAATATGCTGCAATTCTCTTGAATTCTTTCCCTACTTGAAGTTTTAGGAATAATACCTAAAGAACAATAAATAAATTTGTGACTAATTTGGACAAACACATAGCTAGCTCATGTGTACAGTGCAGTTGTTGTTGTTGTTTTCTTTTAGCTAACACTTTCACTAGCACTTACAAAAGCCAAAATCAGTTAATTTGGATTTTGGATATTATTCATTGGTAATGGCGAAGTCTCTCAACTCAGAGTCTTTACAATTTCAGATCTAGCACAAAAGACATGTCTATAGCTGCAGTCAGCATTTACCATACCACGTAGTTAGTATATGTACGTATATGAATGGGTCTATGTACATGTGTGTGCACTATGAAAGGTGTTCTTAATAGTGTTAAAGAGTAGCTATGACTGTGACTGTAGAAAATTGTAAGAAAAGGACAGAATTGTCAAGAAAAGCTGAATTAATCAAAACAACACATGAAGAGAAAAACCATGGCCCATCATTTCAGAAAGCCACCTTAAATATCAATAGAGTATGTTTAGAACTATAATTAAAGGAGGCTCTTGAAATTTGAACGTGTCGCACAAATTATTGTCAAGTTAGTTTCCTTTAAAATATGTACTACTACATTCTCACCCATAAAAAAGTTTAGATTGAAGGACAATCAATGCGAGAAGGTGAAATCATGTCACAGCATATGTAGACTTTAAATTATGCTATGTCGATTAATTTTTTTAATAAAAAAATTATATTGTAAATACAATGTTCAATGTACCTGTAGTGAACTACATATCTCAGAAAAGTATCATGCACACCCTAGGTCAATAAATTTAACCCTTTGGCCAAGTATCAAGTTTCTAAAACTTTGATTGAGATTGCCATGATGTCTCTACACGTGAACTACCAGTACCACTTATGATATTGCATTTCTTTCAAATTACCCACATACACTGGAGCAGGATAAGTTAGCTATGTTGTTCCTTACATATTGTGAAAGATCTTTAGAATTCAAACTTACTTCAGACTATCAAACATGTCTTTGCTACTTCTAATTTTGAGTTGCAACATACTCTACATAGCTAAGTGGTTTTGGTGAGCATTATCAATTTTGAGCGGTCACACCTATCAAGGTTTAACCCTCCAATGATTTCTACCACACAAATCTGAGCCATACATTTATTGGTTATGACACAGTGCAAATGTTTTAGCAATATTGTCCTAACTCTTTATATTTACTTTGGACAAGACTTTAGGTGGGAAGTGTTCATTTGAGCACATCCCAGTTCAAAAGTACAATATTTTGATAGAAATTTATGTGATTTTGGGGTCTCTGAAATTGCCAGCAGGAAATTATAAGTGTCTTTTGTACAACAATTACATTACTAAATGCCAGACTTAATGATGATGCAGTTTTGCACAAGCATTTCGCGATTTCTTTGGTGAATGAAGTACTGAAGTGTCTATATTGAGTTGGAACACTTGTTAAAAGAATATCTTAACAGAAATGGAAATATCAGGTAAGCTGGACAGCTTAATTAATAAATAATTATTCATTGCCTGAATTAAGTGTGAATCAAAATACATCAGTTACTGTACAGTAATTAGTTCAAATTGTGTTAGAACAATTATTTTATCATAAGCAAAGTTTTTACCCTGGAATATCAGTTTATAATGTAAAAATAGCATATGCCAGAAAACTGAACAAGTCAATTGTGACATTATTGCATTACTTAAATATTCCTGTGGGGGGCTTACATAAGAACAAAAATCTAAATATTACCTTCTAGTCTTATTTGTGCACTACCCCTTATAATTGAAGAGTACTATCAAACAAAAAGACTGCACAGTACTCTTAGAGACCGGATATTTAGAAGGGGAAAGAGACTGTCAAAGGCTGCAAATCAATCCATAAAAATGCATGAACTTATTCTCCAAAGTGTACATTAGTAAAGCTTTCGATGATCAGTTTCCAGTTAAGCACCTCCATAAGCTGACAATATAATGTCAGATGTAGAATATAATGTCAGATGAGCTATCCTTGAAAGCCAATCTTAATAATCACTCATGAACAAAAACTAGAATTCCACAATAATAGCAACACAGTATTAAATACCTACTCTGAGTTCCTTATAACTAAATTCATAATTATGAGAAAATAATTAACCATATTTCTCAACTCTAAAACGTGTTTACAAAACAGAGCATCTGAAACAAATGTATAAATAACCTTTTGTCATTGCTAAAAATAATATCACCAACAGTAAAAAAATACTTCTACCACAAACATTGAATAGAAGGCTGCATGTGCTCACCACATTTCTTCACAAAAAAATTAGTATCTATGACACAAGTATGCACCAGTCATTGGCAAAAAGATAACTAACATAAATTCCTGATAACGAAAACAAATTACCAACAAACATGTTTAGAAATAATACGACAAATACACATTGTAGCTATATAAAGCTGCCCCCAATTGGACAGTTTGTTAAAAATTATAATAAATTGCTCCCTTTGCATCTTCTGTAAGTACATAATGTGAAAAGTTATTGTAGCCAAGATCTGCAGTTATTTTCTTCCACAGTAACTTTAAAGTGGAGAGAGTCATTGACAAGGTAACAAGTATTGGCAGCTGCATTGTAGTGCAACTATGAATGAGGAATAAAGAATGGACTACCCTAACCACAACCTCCAATTTTTTTATTAGTAAATACTATATTTACTCTTTCATGTCCCGCATCTTGTAACTGGTTTAGTAGTTCAACAGTGACAGTCCCTTTGAAGGTCACTTTGTGAGTTGTTTCTTATATGGAACATCAAGCAATTGCGTACCCACTAACATATAAGTTCCTACACCATCACCACCTCCATTGCAGAACACTACAATATTCATCTTGTATCCACTAGGAACTGTGAAGAAAGATTCTGATGTAAAAAGTACCTTCTTTTTCTTCTTCTCAGCAAAATTATGAAGATTGACAAATATTGTTTTTTTTGCCTTTTAGTTACTCTAGGCCAATACTCAGTTCATGTATTTTTTCGAGTGAAAGATGGAGATATACTTTGTCGTCCTCCTCGTGATCCTTCATATCTTTCCTCTTCATCTTCTCTGTACATCCTATGTTGCTGTACTTGCATGACACTATAGTATACACACACTCACTGGCTACATGATCCTGGACTCTTCCCCTCTCTATAGTAAGTGTAGTCTTTGTTGAGACAAGGAGCCTGGTCATAAGTATCTTAGTATAGAGAGGCCTGGTCATAAGTATCTTAGTATAGGCCTGGTCACAAGTGTCTTTAGTAAAAACCTGGACACTCACTATATTATGGCTCGTGTCCTGAGTCCCACTTGAAAAAGAAGATCAGAAACAAATGGTGTGTTTTAATCTCGACGGCTGAGATGAAAATCAGACAACTAGCTACATACAGTACCTGAATCACTCACCACACAAAACATATTTTCAGCAGCTAGATAGGCTCTATCTATATAATATGCTTGTGTATCAGTAACGATGACGGAGTGTATTCATGAATAATCAATTAGCTGAGCTGGATTGAAACAGTATTGTCAGTAATGACAGTGGTGTATGTGTGTATTCATGAATAAGGCTAGGCCACAGATATTCATGAATTTTGGGAAGTTCTTCAATTGATAGAGCCAGTTCTGACAAGAAAAGACCCTAATAAAAAGCATTTGTCTGACAAAGGATTGAAAGACTTTTTTGATTATTGCTGCTTAACTCGTTATTATTTTTCTCTATCAAAAAGTGTGGTGAAGAGGGATGTAGGATATGCAAGCCTGTACATATGCCTAAATGTGAGTTTGGAGAAAATCAAGCACCTACCAGATCCTATGCTTGGAGAGAAAGATCACTATTTACCTTTTTGTGATGCCTTCAAGAAGAAAACCACTGAAAGAGATCGACCCTCACTTGCTACTAGAAGCCAAAACCACTACCATTCCCAGCACGTGTACAACACGTCAACAATATTGGAGTCATGTTGCAAAGTGAAGAATTCAACCTTTGGAGGCTCTTGTACTCAAAGCGTAAACTGTCTCTTCAAGACAAAACTGAAATTCAGTATATACTTGATGACTTGGCTTACACATGTGGCTCAGCCCTACAAAATCTTAACCTTCCTGAGAAGTTCTCATGTGTGTATAAGAACATAGGTGCTAAAATCCAATTGAGAAATTATATTACTCTGCTGGTTATGAGTCAATTTGCACTTACTGTGCTGCTGATGATGATATGGAAAATGACAGCCACGAATTTTACCCTTTGTGTTCTTCATATTCCAGATCCAAAAAAAAATTGCCAAGTGAAAATATTAACAGAACATTTTTCAATTGTATTGTGAGCTAGGTGTTATTCTAGTTTTGTTATATAAACTTCCTACCTATTACTTACTATATGCAATTCAATTTTTCCAATGCCACTTTCCTAATAATGAATAATGAATAATAAATAATGTCAATGACACTCTTCCATTGCCAACCAGAATTCTCCAGGAATTTTGCCACAGTATTGCCTAATGAATGATTTGCACATGGTTGTAGATAGCCCACTGTGACCAATTACATCATTATTACACTTTTCCACAGCTGTGTTATTTCTAAATAGTACACGTTTTGATTTGAAAAATTACTTGACTATCAATAACATTATATAGTTGTCTATATACCATCAAAATAATTATATAAAACGATGCAAAAATACACTATGAACAAGATTGTATTCTAATTGACATTTTCTTTAAAATATTTAAAAAAAAGTAATATGCTCTCTGTACTTATACTAATGTTACGGTACTTGAGTTATTGTAGCCAAGGTCTGTCATTATGTTCTTGTACAGTTAATTTAAAGTGGAGAGTGTCATTGACAAGGTAACAAGTATTGGCAGCTGCATTGTAGGACAACTTTGAATGAGGAATAAACTTTGATTTACCCCAACCATAGCCAATTCTTCCATGTTTATCCTCAATAAACAGTATATTTACTCTTTCATGTCCAGCAACTTGTAACTGGTTTAGTAGCTCAAAAGTGACAGTCCCTTTGAAGGGCCACTTGAGTTGCTCCTTATATGGAACATCTAACAATTGCGCAAACACTGACACATGAGTTCCTGCACCATCACCATCTCCATTGCAGTACACTATAATAGTCATCTTGTATCCATTAGGAACTGTGAAGAAAGGTTCTGATTTAAATTTTACATTCATTTCCTTCTTCTCTGCAAAATTACAAACATTGACAAAAATTGTTTTTTTGCCTTTTAGTTCTTCTAGGCCAATACTCAGTTCATGTATTTTTTCGATTGAAAGATGGAGATGTACTTTGTCGTCCTCCTCGTGATCCTTCATATCTTTCCTCTTCATCTTCTCTGCACACCCTATGTTGTTGTACTTGCATGACACTATAGTATACTCACACTCACTGGCTACATGATCCTGGACTCTTCCCCTCTCTATAATAAGTGTACAGTCTTTGTTGAGACAAGGAATGGGCTTCTTGGAACACTTCTGGTCATGTTCTGTAGTGATGTTTACATAAGTGCCTTCTACTCCACAATATCCACACTTGTGAGATCTGTTGGGGCATTCGAACTTTAAATGGTCTTCTAAGTCCTTCCTCATTATACTAACAGATACTTCATTACGTTGACACTTGTTGGGGCACCATATTAAGGTATATCTGCAAGTATTCTTGACATGGTTTTCTAAGGTAGCTACAGTTCCTGTCCATTGACAGATGTGCTTCCCACACCTTACACGCAAAGCTTTGATCTCCTTCAAACCTGGAACATGCAAGCAAGTAACAATCTTAATTACTCAGACTTCAAAGAGAAATTTCTAGCTTACTTCTAACATCCTCAAAGTATTTTGGGTGTTTTCTTCTACACATGGGACAAGGCTTGCTGCCATTTTTCTCAATGCACTCCTTACAGAATAACTTGCCACATCCTCCAGAGGCTCCATGCTGCATAGGCTGGCATTTAGCTACTTCTAGACATATGGAACACTTCAATATGTCCTCAGGCTCATCAATGAAATCATAATTAAACTTGCTACAGGCCATCTTCAAGCAAAATTAATTTGTTTTTCGGTTGACAGTGAGGTTCACCTTATTATAACTATAATCATATATCTTTATATCATTCACGAGGTATACTGATCTCCAGCCAACCCCGCCCCCAAAACCTGTCCAAGTAAAGCTGAGAGGAGGTTCTTCAATAGGAATTGGACTAATTGCTCTGTGATGAATTGTACCCATAAATTAGGGGCAACTAGCTACCTACAAACTATGAAATATTATGCCCACAATAATGTATTGTGCACTACCAAATGTTTTAAAATAGTAGCATACAAAAATTATCCACTCTTTTATTTTCTTGTTTAAAGTTTGCCATCATTCTACATCACTGCAACAACAGTGGTGGTGTGTATATTTATGAAACATGGGTCAAAAATAGTAAGTGAGACAAAAGCAAGTAGTAGAGGATGATTACAATGGATGAGCCACTGTGTGGTGGGGTACTTGCTAGTTGTTTACAATGTGGTATTTTTTAGCTAAGTTTTAAGGTTGGAGGTCACTTGGAAGTCTGAGATAATATTGTAATAGCTAGGTAATGTTTAGCAGTGGTCACTGGACAAAAGCAGGTCACAAAACTAATAAATAATGGTGCTGTTAATTTTTGTATAAGTTCAATGGCAACACATGGAATAACTTCCATATATGGTATAGTTTCTATTTTATGAGCCCGACTGTTGGAGATTAAAAGCCAAAAGACTGGATCCCTAAATCAGCTGCACAATGTTTGACATGTGAGTAATAGATGACACACTTTACCAACCCAATTCAGCTTTATTCATGAATACACACACCATTGTCATTGTTGTATAAACACGAATTTTACCTAAATGCAGCTAATGAATTATTCATGAATGCACATTACGTACGACGCTTTAGCAACCCGTAACTGGTGACACTTTAGTAAAACGGCTCAGTTAATGAATTATTCATGAATGCGCCTGTCATTGTCTTGTAGTTACTGAGAGACAAGCGTATTATCATATAGATGGGATATTTCTTAGCATAAGAGAATACATTTCCACTTCAACATGCAAGGAGAATACACTTCACTGTGCTGCTGAGTAGACTTCAACAATATAGATGAGAAAGTATAAAATTATTGTGAATAAGAGGCACAGAGAAAGTAGGTATTGAGAATGTACAAATTGTTCAAATAAAACATTTTGCTCCTTTACACAATCAAATTGCATAGATTAGCATAGGGACAGATTTATAAACTGAACCATCTATGCCACAAGCAATTTAAATTCGCTGATAATATGATTCAAGAAATAAAAGTATACGCTCCCACAACACTCACCTTAAGTTCGATTTGGTAATATACCAAAAATAACTGCCCCTCTGTAAAAGGCATACTCAGTTATTCAATAATCACCCAATTAAACTAGCTAATATGTTTTCAGGAGCCAGAGGCAAAGTGAAAATAAACCCTGAGAGTGAAATTTTCTAGCCATATCACTCTGCCAAGTGTAATAAGTGGTTTATTCCATGCTAGATATCTTCACTGAAGCAGTTGGTTGGTAACTCTCAGTGTAGAGTTGGCCAGGGCTCCCCACACCCCACCCCCTCCCCCCAGCTGATCTTTTAGCAGCTGCTCTAACCTGGTTGGGTAGGCTCCACTAGAGAAAGGTAGCTGTAAGCCAAGCCAGGGTAATGAGCTTGCTCAATACAGCCATGAGATAACACTATGTGATAACTTGAGTTATCTCACTGTCACCTACCTGAAGATAGCATTGTGAAGATATCTAGCTTGGAATAAATAAATTTATTTATCATTACTCAGGCATTCCCAAGAGATTGTAATTTAAGTGATTTCTCAAATTAATTAAACCATAATACTTAAAACATATTATAAACACTAGCTATAGTTGCTTGTTCAAATAATGATGTATGATGTTATGCTTTTATACTATTTGTCTGCAGATACACATGTTAAGTGTTCCGTGTCTTTGTTTTTGATGAGTAGCTACTTGAGGCCAAACAAGCTAAATACATTGTTTCTCATCAGTGCCCGCCCAGGTAATACAGTCGCTGTTTCTATATTCATTATGAGGGAAACATCCACTACTTAAACCACACCCTACACATTCGGTAAGGCGTAAGCACTTTACACAAGTGTTTTTTTGTGTATGTATTTGTTAGCGTCCCTTTTGTAGTCTGTAGCAATTTATGACTATTGCGGAGTTGTTTGGCCAAGCAATGTCTGAGCTGCTGTGTATCTCAGTTGTTTTGCATGGACAATCGGTCATTCCTTGGACCATCAGTGGCCTACCGCAGGGACAGACCTTCTTAGGCTTGTACCAACATATGAATGCTTCCAAGGCTCAGCATCAAAATTGCTGTCCTCAAAGCTATCTCAGGCATTTGTGGGGAAGACTACTGACTGCTTAGTAGCTGTTGATTGTCATCTGCCTATGGACAGCGTATGTAAGAGATTTGGTTCCTGTTCACGCCTGAAATGTGAGAAAGTTGGTGAGCAACTATCAGAAAAAAAGATAGTTCAAAGTACTTTTAAGCTCAGAGAGAGATGGACAGGCAGGATCATTTGCCAGCCCATATTGAATCCCCTGGAACCAATAAGGATAACATTTCCAATGACTTGATCACCCTCTTTGATAAAAAAAAAAAGTGCATTTGGCATGATGGAGGCAGAACACTTGGTAAAAATGGCATTTCTTCTTTGTGTGATACCTTATGGTACATAGACGGACATCATCAACCTTGGAGGCACGTTCTGGATCCATACCTGCTCCATTTAACAGCTTTAATGGATACAATGTTCCAGAACGAAGCAAACACAGGAAGTACAAATCAGGCAATCTATGTTATACTATTTTACAGAAGCATGTTTCTTGTCTTAGATATTATTCTCCTCAGTAGCTTGATCCAGCTCTCAAAGTCGACATGAAAGAACGTATTTCTAAACTTGCATCCTTAATTGATGATTATTGTTTGTACTTAAAGCGACAATGCACAGCTTCTAATAGTCAGCATACTTCTACAGAAAAAGCTTCATTTTCTGACTCTGGAAGTATTCGTGTTCCTCCAACATGTGTAACTGTGTGTCCTCGCTTAAAGAGTTGAATTATATGGTACAGAAGAAGCTGTAGTGCTATGAAAGAGTTGATGTCATTGAATATAGTTCATGTAATACCAAAAGAAAAGAAAGTATGAATATATTCAAAGTATGAATATATTCAAGGTATTCATAAAGGTTTGACTGTTCTTACAATGTATATAGTTTGGGATCAAATCTTGGGAATTTTTGTGGAGAATTCCACATGGAGTTACCCTTGAAGCTGCAATGAGTGAAGACATAAAAATTATGGATCAAATCAAGAGTATTTTGCTAACACATCATTCACGAGCTATCAAAAAAACGACTTATGGATCAATATGGGTGTTTAACGAATGGTGGTGTGAAGTCTCATATTCTGCGTCAAATGTATCATAAATTGACTGGTATGTGGTTGCACAGCTAATTTACCCAATGCTTGTATGATACATCATGCCATTGTATAGTATTTACGACAATAGTGCTGTATTAAGAGTTAGTGTATGTGTGCTTACGTGTTATCATATGTATATAGTGTATTGCGTATAAAAAAAGGAAGTATATTTGAGTGTATTTATGGCAATCATCCTGAAGTATATTCCATAAGTTGATGCACATGTGCATGAAGCCCTCCGAATGGTAGATCCTGATATCCTGCTAGATCTTCGGCACATGAACTGGAAGCGATAAATACCAAACATTTTGGACCCACTGTCAGGCTTACCTAAATGAATGCACTGCTGTCCATGAATGCAGACATGGTACTGCTACGTACATGGCAAAAGCTATCTCAGTTCAGAATTTGATGAAAAAAGTTGTTAAAATGGCCTGAAGATATAGCAATACCTTCCAAACAGTCAGTTCAACTGCAATTTTGCCACCGAAACCCTCGAACCAAAGTTGTAGCTCAGTACAAAAGTCAGCTGCTTGTTAAAAATGATGATTCAAAAATGACAGTTTAGTCTATTTCCTCATTATACTAACAGATACTTCATTACGTTGACACTTGTTGGGGCAACATGTTAAGGTATATCTGCAAGTATTCTTGACATGGTCTTCTAGAGTAGCTATGGTTCCCATCCATTGACAGGCATGCTTGTCACACCTTACACGCAAAGCTTTGATCTCCCTCGAACCTGGAACATGCAAGCAAGTAACAATCTTAATTACTCAGACTTAAAAGAGAAATTTCTAGCTTACTTCTAACATCCTCAAAGTATTTTGGGTCCTTCCTTTACACATGGGACAAGGCTTGCTGCCATTTTTCTCAATGCACTCCTTACAGAATAACTTGCCACATCCTCCAGAGGCTCCATGCTGCATAGGCTGGCCTTTAGCTACTTCTAGACATATGGAACACTTCAATATGTCCTGAGGTTCATCGATAAACTTGTAATCAAACTTGCTAAAAGCCATCACAACTACCCTATTTACTTAGTGACCTTTAACCTAAGACAGGATGCAATTGGTGGTGGCCCCAAGAGAATTAACTTATTCTATCATGCACACATTTTAAATTAACATACAAACACACATACATTACATATTGTCATTTTGCTGGTAACTTCTCAATATTACCACATAAGGAATTTATCTTTCACGCAAGCATGAGTCACTATATGTATACAGTTTTCTTTCACTTTGTTCCGTCTCAGCAAATTCTTGTACATAAAGCTGTGTAAACTCCACCTTAACGATCAAGTTGTCAATGGGCATTTTGAGGTTACTGATACATGTAGCTAGTCTCCGAGTTGGTGATTGTACAAGCGCAGCCTTAGCTGCAGAATTGGTGAGATTAGCTCACTGAGAACTCAAGTGACAGCATACCGTGTGAGTGGTGTCCCTTTCACAACTGTGACATTGGTACACAGTATTGTGGGTATTTTCTCCATTGAGACTCACACATACATATCATAGTAAATGTGTGTGTGTGTTGGCTCTACCCCCTCTTGATAAATATCTATACATAGTAGTGGGGCGGGTACAACTTTCCAGAGTAGATAGGAAAAGGTGGAGTTCTTGCTTTCACACCTTGTCTGATGGATGTAGCAGGATCTGCAGTCCGTCCAGCAGAATAGTAGGAGAGTATAAATAGTCTGTAGACAGTATGTTATCCGGCTCAAAGAACCAATGTATAAAATGATAATAACCCAACGTGTTCAGGCCAATAAGCGACCAAATATAGTATAAGAAAAATGACAAACAAAAGTAGTAATAGTAGTAGTAGTAGTATAAGTATAAAAATAAGATAGGCTACTCTACTCTACTCTTTTATAGGCAGAGCACAGAATGGCCCCTATAACCGATTACGCGCGAATAAAAATTTTAATTGCGCCTTACGTAATGCGGTCACGGGCGCACGCGACACAGAGAGGATTGATTGCTTGGTGGGAGGGTGACACTAAGCGAGAGAAAGAAGACGAACGTTTGAAGATTGCCTCGGGGACAGTATTATCGAACGATAGAGTACGCTCTAGGCTATTGGGAAAGCATAAATTTGACGCTAAGGAGCTGTTCCCGGCTTAAAAATAACAAAGTACTCGCACTGTTTGGCAAAAACCTTAATGGCATCACACTGAGGCTCTTAGTAAGCACACTAGTAAGGTTGGAAGTATGGTTTCATGGCTGAAGCAGTTTGCTACTTGATCATAGAGGTAAGAGAAAGTGTTTTTGCACGCATCTGTCTTACATTCAGGAAGAATTTGTTGATATTTATTTAGGGTGTGTTTTATTTTGAACTGAGCAATCTGTTATAAATTTTGTGAACAGAGAAGCTTTTTATGGCTTTTGTGCATGAAAACAGGTACATCAAAAATAAATGATAGAATATTTTAGTGTATTCAGTTTGGTACTCCAAGGTGTCTTTACTTTTGATGTGCTGGTAGGCTGCATTGTTGACAGAATAGTTAGTGATCTTACTATCAAGTGCAACTGGTCCTAGCATAATAGAAGTATATGTCAGAGGGCTCTCTGCAGTCTCACCTGTTGTATAATATTTATTTTTACTTATTGTTATAAAGAATGTGGTTAAAATTCCTGTAGAAATCGCTACCTTTCAGAATCATCAATTCCGTTCTCTCGTCAGAGTCCTTGACCATCTAGTGACTGCTGCAGTCACTACACCCATCAGGACTGAAGTCATTCTTGCTGTCATCAAACTCCTCGTCACTACCATCAGAGTTACTGCCATTCTGGTCACTGCCATCCTTGTCACTGCCATGCTGTGCCAGGTCAAGAATAACGTCTTCATCACTAGGATGCTGAAGTGCCAGTGTTCCACTTGCCAAGATAGCTTTCTACTTGTTTTATCATGAGCAGTTATAGCTAAAGTAATATTGGTTTCTAAAAAATTATTCTGTGTGCCTTTATTATATTATGAAATATATTTTCAATTTATACTTTATCAGAAAGAAGTCTTATTGTTGTGACAAAATTTACTCAACATTTTCTTATGGCAGTCTATGTATTTTATAAGCCTAAAATATACTTACAACAATATAGAATCGTCTGCAATTGCGATTGGTGGCGTCCTTGACTCCACAAAGCTGTAGGGCGAAATGGACGCGAAGACGCTTTTTTGACGCATTTTCGCGTCCTCTGCGGTTATCGATTTTTCTTAATTGACGCGTTTTCGCGTCCTTCGGCATTAATCGGATAAGACAGAAGTAAGCAATGAAACAAAGAGCAGGCTATAGGGATGGAGACTAATAGTGTTGAGTTGTAGCTAAGCATATCCTTTGCCGCACAGAACAGGATATCAGATACCCCATCTGGCAATGGCTGCAAAGTGGTGAGTCACCAAAATACCGAGCATGTGCAGCTGTAACTGAACTAAACATTCAAAATCTTCAAGATAGTGTTCAGTCAGTCAACAAATCCTAACTTACATGAGATATCGAAAGACATAATTCAAAAATTCTAATTTTAATTAAAAGAGTAGTAATTTGACACCTAATATATATTACATAATTATACGCATCGATTTCACTTTCCTCACAGATTTCCAAAGGACCCCAAAAAATAATACATACCAATCCTAACTAAAGGAATAATTCTCCTGTTTCAGTCAAGTGGGGATTGAGAGAAGCCTATAAAAATAGATTTCCTTCTTAACTGGAAAAAAAAACCATTGGTGCATTTCACTACATTTTGACTATAAAATATCTATTACGCAATTTAAAACACACCAGTCTTACTGTTACAAGCTGAGTTACCAACCTTAGTACAAACTACTACAGTGAAGGTATCTAACATAGAATAAACCACTTATTACACACTTGCATGTGATATACCAGCCAAGATATATAACTCCAGGCTTTATTTTTACTCCAGCTAGTGCCATCATACTTAGGCCTTGATAAGTTATTCTTCTTTTTGTGTACCTGTTATTCTATTCTGTTTTCTTAAAATATTTACTTATTATTTCTTTTAGACCGACCTATAATGATTTTGAAACCTCTTATTTTTATTTTAAAACACACAAAATCTAGCTATAGGTAAGTAGAGCTCTTGAAATTGACATTAGCTCATAATACTTTTAAAAATACTTGCATAGTCAAACAATATACGTAATTCTAAAATTTGTCAAAATTGACAGCTAGATACTCTTCAGGTATGATTCTTGTTGAGAAGAATAGTGTGAAAAGACAAGAGTACGCTATATATATTGGCAACTCTAATTTTTTCCATCTTCCTGCTTCACTGATGTATGTGTGTGATGTATGTACACATAGAGTGATATTACATGTTGTTGCCCATAAATGATAAGAGTAATGAAAATACTAATTCAGTAAACAAATGGAACGTGTAAAACAGACAGCATGTACCATATCAGTAGTAGTACTAGTGATGTACTTGAGCACAAATGGTGAGCGAGCCTAAAACTACACTGTTGTTATAATATTGATTTTAACTTATAACACTCAAGCAACTAAAAAAAAGTCGAGTTTTTAAATTATGCATATACGGAAAATGGATTCAATGCCATAGTAACCACTCCACGCAACTGTTTGAATTTAGGGGGGGGGGAAAGAAAAAGAAAACAAGTCACGTTATTTAAATGTTTCTTTGTGATATTCATTAGCTAAGTAGTAGTTGTAATACACAATACTTTCACATTCAACTGAACATACCTACTAAAGGCCACAATCTGCTCTTTAAGGTCTCAGTAATTTGTTTCCACCTTCAGACATCTCTGCATGTAATTGAAGTAAAGGCCACTTGGACAGTTTGAGACTAAATCTCATTCCAACCAAACTTTTTGGCTGCATATTCCCAGATTCAATCTATTAATACAAATTTGCCTGGGGTCATGCAAATACAGCTCAAATTCTTAAATTTTCCACTTATATCAATTATAGTTTTGTCCTCTTTATGATTTTCAACTCTGCCATCAAACATTGGCTTGCATGTGGCTCTGAGATTCTTCACCGATTCCCTGTTCACTGATTGCTTCGCTGCATATTTATTATCCTTATATAGTAATTTTGTTTTTTCATGCCCTGTATCTAGAAACTGGTTTAGTAGTTCAACTGTGACTGTTCCTCTGAAAGGCCACTTGAGTTGCTCCTTATATGGAACATCTAACAATCTCACAAACACCTGACACATGAATTCCTGCTCCATCACAATATCCATTGTAGTACACTACAAGAGTCGTTTTGTATCCATTAGGAACTGTGAAAAAAGGGTCTGATTAAAACATTGCATCCACTTTTTTCTTTTCAGCACATTTAGGAACTTTGATGAAAACTTTGTTTATGCCTTTTAATTCCTTGAGGCCAATATTCAGTTGTTTCATGTTGATTGAAAGATGGAGATGTACTTTGTCGTCCTCTTCATGATCCTTCATATCTTTCCTCTTCATCTTCTCTGTACATCCTATGTTGCTGTACTTGTGCATGACACTATAGTATACTCACACTCACTGGCTACATGATCCTGGACTCTTCCCCTCTCTATAGTAAGTGTACAGTCTTTGTTGAGACAAGGAATGGGCTTCTTGGAACACTTCTGGCCATGTTCTGTAGTGATGCTTACACATTCCTCATTATACTAACAGATACTTCATTACATTGACACTTGTTGGGGCAACATATTAAGGTATATCTGCAAGTATTCTTGACATGGTCCTCTAGAGTAGCTATGGTTCCTGTCCATTGACAGACATGCCTGTCACACCTTACACGCAAAGCTTTGATCTCCCTCAAACCTAAAACATGCACATAACAATCTTAATTACTCCAGCTTTAAGGAACTTCTAGCTTACTTTTTACATCTTCAAAGTATTTTGGGTCTTTTCCTCTACACATGGGACAAGGCTTGCTGCCATTCTTTTTTCAATGCACTCCTTACAGAATAAATCCTGCTTGATCTTCGGCACATGAACTGGAAGTGATAAATATCAAACATTTTGGACTCACTGTCAGGCTTCCTAAATGAATGCACTGCTGTCCATGAACGCAAACATGGTACTGCAAAAGCTATCTCAGTTCAGAATTTAATAGAACAAGTTTCTAATAATGCCTTGAAGATACAGCAATACCTTCCAACCAGTCGGTACTGCAATTTTGCCACCAAAACCCTCGAACCAAAGTTATAGCTCAGTACAGAAGTCGGCTGCTTGTTAAAATAATATTCAAAAATGACGGTTTAGTCAAGATCATGTTGATACGCATTATCGTGCAGCTATATTACGATATTTGCATGGATATGCTGTGATGTTTAAAGATATTTCACTCTTTTTGTGAATGGATGACAAGCATCGTCTGAAATTGTGGAGCCTGGTGTGCCTGTAGCAGCTGTGGAAAGAGGACGTCAAGTGTTTGTATCACTGATTCAGTGTCATACTAACTGTGTTATTAAATGTTGACATTCTTACTCCCTTTGATGGTTCCTGGTATGATGGGCACAAGTTATTGCCAGCCTAAAGGATGCAATGTTTGAGCCATCCAATGCACTGAGGCATGCCACTGATCAATTAAATGGTATTCTCAACACTACACTAACAAACAAGTCTGTCCTGTTTCTATACGCTGACGGTGGTCCTGACCACAGGACCACATTTGTTCCAACACAGTTGGCTCTAATTGCATTATTCCTCAATCTTAATTGGTTATCTCTGTGCAGCTAGGACTGCTCTTCACCACTCATGTAGAAATCCGGTTGAACGCATGATGTCACTCTTGAACCTTGGCTTTAAGAGTATAGGCTTGATGCGGAGTTCAAGGACGGGAAAAGCTGAAGCAGCTTTTAAGAATTGTAACAATGTTGCACAACTTCGAAAGGCAGGTGAATTACTAAAGGAAGATGTAGCTAAATCTCGGAATCTACTATTACTCTACTCCTTGATGTCGTCTGCCCCATTGAACTGAAAGATAAGAAGTTTGAAGTTTATAAAAGCAGTTCAAGCTCAGATGTTCATGAATTTTGGGAAGTTCTTCAATTGATAGAGCCAGTTATGACAAGAAGAGACACTAATAAGAAGCATGTGTCTGACAAAGAAGGATTGAAAGACTTTTGATTTTATTGCTGCGTAATTCGTCATTATTTTTTCTCTATCAAAATGTGTGGTGAAGAGGGATGTAGGATATGCAAGCCTGTACGTATGCCTAAATGTGAGTTTGGAGAAAATCAAACACCTACCAGATCCTATGCTTGGAGAGAAAGATCACTATTTACCTTTTTGTGATGCCTTCAAGAAGAAAAACCACTGAAAGAGATCGACTCTCACATGCTTATAAAATACTGACAAGAAGCCAAAACCACTACCATTCCAGCATGTGTACAACACGTCAACAATATTGGAGTCATGTTGCAAAGTGAAGAATGCAACTTTGGAGGCTCTTGTACTCTAAGAGTAAACTGTACATCCAAGATAAAACTGAAATTCAGTATGTTCTTGATGACTTGACTTACACATGTGGCTCAGCCTTACAAAATCTTCACCTTCCTGAGAAGTTCTCATGTGTGTACAAGAACATGAGATGCTCAAATCCAATATAGAAATTACATTACTCTGTTACGAGCCAATTTGCACTTACTGTGCTTCTTATGATGATGTTGAACAAGACAGCAACGAATGTTACCCTTTGTGTTCTTCATATTCCAGTTCCAAAAAAAAAATTGCAAGTGAAAATCTTAACAGAACGTTTTTCAATTGTATTGTGAACTAGGTGCTTTTCTAGTTTTGTTATGTAAACTTCCTACCTATTAATGCAATTCAATTTTTTCCAATGCCACTTGCCTATATAATGAATAATGAATAATGAATAATAAATAATGTCAATGACACTCTTCCATTGCCAACAGGAATTGTCCAGGAATTTTGCCAAAGTATTGCCTAATGAATGAATTATACACGGTTACAGATAGATCACTGTGACCAATTATACATCACTATTACAATTTCCACTGCTATGTTATTTCAAAATAGTACACATTTTGGTTTGAAAAATTACTTGACTAATAATAGCATTATTGTTGCCTCATTACTATCAAAATAATTCTATAAAATGATGCAAAAATACACTAGGAACAAGATTGTGTTCTAATTGACATTTTCTTATTTAAAAAAAATTGTTTTTTAATCAATATGCTCTCTGTGTCTATACTAAAGTTTAGGTACTTGAGTTATTGTAGCCAAGGTCTATCATTATGTTCTTGTACAGTTACTTTAAAGTGGAGAGAGTCATTGACAAGGTAGCAAGTATTGGCAGCTGCATTGTAGGACAACCTTGAATGAGGAACAAACTTTGGATAACCCCAACAAGCACCTCCAATTCTTGCATATTCATTATCAATAAACACTTTATTTCCTCTTTCATGTCCTGCATCTTGTAACTGGTTTAGTAGCTCTAATGTGACAGTCCCTTTGAAGGGCCACTTGAGCTGCTCCCTATATGGAACATCTAACAATTGCGCAAACACTGATAAATAACTTCCTGCTCCGAAAGATGGAGATGTACTTTGTCGTCCTCCTCATGATCCTTCATATCTTTCCTCTTCATCTTCTCTGTACATCCTATGTTGCTGTACTTGCATGACACTATAGTATACTCACACTCACTGGCTACATGATCCTGGACTCTTCCCCTCTATAGTAAGTGTACAGTCTTTGTTGAGACAAGGAACGGGCTTCTTGGAACACTTCTGGTCATGTTCTGCAGTGATGCTTACATAAGTGCCTTCTACTCCATAATACCCACACTTGTGAGATCTGTTGGGGCATTCGAACTTTAAATGGTCTTCTAAGTCCTTCCTCATTATACTAACAGATACTTCATTATATGTACACTTGTTGGGGCACCATATTAAGGTATATCTGCAAGTATTCTTGACATGGTACTCTAGAGTAGCTACAGTTCTTATCCATTGACATACATGGTTGTCACACCTTACACGCAAAGCTTTGATCTCCCTCAAACCTGGAACATGTACATAACAATCTTAATTACTCCAACTTTTGAGAACTTCTAGCTTACTTCTAGCATCCTCAAAGTATTCTGGGTGTTTTCCTCTACACATGGGACAAGGCTTGCTGCCATTCTTCTTAATGCACTTCTTACAGAATAATTTGCCACATCCAGAGGCTCCGTGCTGCATAGGCTGGCCTTTAGCTACTTCTAGACATATGGAACACTTCAATATGTCCTCAGGCTCATCGATAAACTTGTAATCAAACTTGCTATTAGCCATCACAACTACCTTATTTACTTAGTGACCTTTAACCCAAGACAGGATGTCATTGGCTGGTGGCCCCAGGAGGATACTAGTGTGGGTTCTATGTTTGGAGTATAAGTACTACACTTATTCTAACATTTAACTTATTCATGCACACGTTTTCACTTAACGTATGAACACACATTGTCATTGGCTGACACATTCTCAACATTATCATACAAGGAACTTATCATTCATGCACACATGCCCTGATTCAATGTATAGAGTTTCCTTTCATTTTGTTAAGTCTCAGCAGTTTCTTGAAAATAAAGCTTAGTAAAATTCCACCTAAAAGCTCCAATTGTCAACAGGCACCTTGAGGTTCTAGTCTCACAGTTGATGAAATAACAAGGCCGTCTTGAAGGCTGTCATATGACAGATTTCAAGTGTTGCACATGATCCCTGGTGGTGTCCAGTACAAATAGAAACTCAGACGGAGCAATATCAATTTCTTCTGAAGGTACTGGAATGACCTTATAGGCCTGGTCATAAGTACCTTAGTATAGGCCTGGTCATACGTGTCTTAGTATAGGCCTCGTCATAAGTGTCTTAGTATAGGCCTGGTCATAAGTGTCTTAGTATAGGTCTGGTCATAAGTGTTTTAGTATAGGTCTGGTCATAAGTGCCTTAGTATAGGCCTGGTCATACGTGTCTAGTATAGGCCTCGTCATAAGTGTCTTAGTATAGGCCTGGTCATAAGTGTCTTAGTATAGGTCTGGTCATGAGTGTTTTAGTATAGGTCTGGTCATAAGTGTCTTAGTATAGGCCTGGTCATACATGTCTTAGTATAGGTCTGGTCATAAGTGTTTTAGTATAGGCCTGGTCATAAGTGCCTTAGTATAGGCCTGGTCATACGTGTCTTAGTATAGGCCTCGTCATAAGTGTCTTAGTATAGGCCTGGTCATAAGTGTCTTAGTATAGGTCTGGTCATTAGTGTTTTAGTATAGGTCTGGTCATAAGTGTCTTAGTACAGGTCTGGTCATAAGTGTCTTAGTATAGGCCTCGTCATAAGTGTCTTAGTATAGGTCTGGTCATAAGTGTCTTAGTATAGGTCTGGTCATAAGTGTCTTAGTATAGGCCTCGTCATAAGTGTCTTAGTATAGGTCTGGTCATAAGTGTCTTAGTATAGGCCTCGTCATTAGTGTCTTAGTATAGGTCTGGTCATAAGTGTCTTAGTATTATAGGCCTGGTCATAAGTGTCTTAGTATGGCCTGGTCATGAGTGTCTTAGTATGGCCTGGTCATAAGTGTCTTAGTATAAAGTGTCTTAGTATAGGCCTGGTCATAAGTGTCTTAGTATGGCCTGGTCATAAGTGTCTTAGTATAAAGTGTCTGCCTGGTCATAAGTGTCTTAGTATAGGCCTGGTCATAAGTGTCTTAGTATAGGTCTGGTCATAAGTGTTTTAGTATAGGCCTGGTCATAAATGTCTTAGTATAGGCCTGGTCATAAGTTTCTTAGTACAGGCCTGGTCATAAGTGTCTTAGTATAGTCTTGGTCATAAGTGTCTTAGTATAGGCCTGGTCATAAGTGTCTTAGTATGGCCTGGTCATAAGTGTCTTAGTTTAAAGTGTCTGCCTGGTCATAAGTGTCTTAGTATAGGCCTGGTCATAAGTGTCTTAGTATAGGTCTGGTCATAAGTGTTTTAGTATAGGCCTGGTCATAAATGTCTTAGTATAGGCCTGGTCATAAGTTTCTTAGTACAGGCCTGGTCATAAATGTCTTAGTATAGTCTTGGTCATAAGTGTCTTAGTATAGGCCTGGTCATAAGTATCTTAGTATAGGTGTGGTCATAGGTGTCTTTAGTATAGGCCTGGTCATAAGTATCTTCGTATAGGCCTGGTCAAGTATCTTAGTATAGGCCTGTCATAAGTGTCTTTAGTAAAGGCCTGGACACTCACTATATTATGGCTCGTGTCCTGAGTCCCGCTTGAAAAAGATAACAAACAAATGGTGCGTTTTAATCTCGACAGCTGAGATGAAAGTCAGACAACTAGCTACATACAGTACCTGGATCACTCACCACACAAAACATATTTTCAGCAGCTAGATAGGCTCTATCTATATAATATGCTTGAGTATCAGTAACAATGATGGAGTGTATTCATGAATAATCAATTAGCTGAGCTGGATTGAAACAGTATTGTCAGTAATGATAGTGGTGTATGTGTGTATTCATGAATAAGGCTAGGCCAGGTTAGTACAGCATCATCGGGAATGACAACAACGACGGTCAAGTTTGTATTTGTGAATACATGGGTCAATAAAAAAAGCACACTAATGTAAAGCAGTAGAAAATAATAACAATAGATGCCACTACATGCAGAAGTTAGTACATCGAGCGCCAGAGTGGGAACTTGCAAATTTATTAACAACTCAGAGAGCGTCTCTCACAGCAGCTGTTCATTAGGTTTTACTTTCTCTGCCTTGAATAATTAAAACATTATCCATTAAGGCAAAGCCAAGAGAGCGTGTCATTTTGACAAGAGTATATTGGAGAGATTCTTGAGATATTTACTAGCTAGTTGAAAAGGTATTGTATCATCCAGTAGCTAATCTTATGAAACCCACCAAAACAATTTGTTAAGGCATCAACTATTAAAATAATCACAAAACAATTTAACTGGAACTGTTATGAACAAGTATATCGAGCAGCCATGGGTTCCCCTGTTTCTGCAGTTGTGGCCAACTTGTACATGAAATTCGTGGAGGAAGAAGCTTTAAACTCAGCTCCAGTTAAACCTGTATTATGGAAGAGATATGTAGATGACACTAGTTTGTTGAACCACTTAAACTCTGTAAAACCTTCTATAAAATTCACCATGGAATCAGATGAAGATATTAAGCTACCTTTATTGGATTGCTTATTAAAGAGAGAGAGTGATGGTATGCTTACATCCACTGTGTACAGAAAACCTACACACACAGATAGATACCTTCACTTTAGGTCTCATCATCCTAATCATGTAAAGAGAGGAATAGTGAGATGCTTGTATCAGAGAGCTAGGAGGGTAACTAATATGAGTGAAAACTTGAAGGAAGAAGAGAAACACCTACATAAAATACTTCAAAGTATTGCAGTATACGGTAATAGTCATCTTGTAATTTTTTGCCTTCTAGTTCCTTAAGACCAATATTCAGTTCATTTATTTTTTCGAGTGAAAGATGGAGATGTACTTTGTCGTCCTCCTCGTGATCCTTCATATCTTTCCTCTTCATCTTCTCTGTACATCTATGTTGCTGTACATGCATGACACTATAGTATACTCACACTCGCTGGCTACATGATTCTGGACTCTTCCCCTCTCTATAGTAAGTGTACAGTCTTTGTTGAGACAAGGAATTGGCTTCTTGGAACACTTCTGGCCATGTTCTGTAGTGATGCTTACATATTCCTCATTATACTAACAGATACTTGATTACGTTGACACTTGTTGGGGCAACATATTAAGGTATATCTGCAAGTATTCTTGACATGGTCTTCTAGAGTAGCTATGGTTCCAGTCCATCGACAGACATGCTGGTCACACCTTACACGCAAAGCTTTGATCTCCCTCGAACCTAGAACATATACATAACAATCTTAATTACTCCAGCTGTAGAAAACTTCTATCTTACTTTTTACGTCTTCAAAGTATTTTGGGTCTTTTTCTCTACACATGGGACAAGGCTTGCTGCCTTTTTTTTTTCAATGCACTCCTTACAGAATAAATCCTGCTTGATCTTCGGCACATGAACTGGAAGCGATAATTACCAAACATTTTGGACCCACTGTCAGGCTTACCTAAATGAATGCACTGCTGTCCATGAACGCAGACATGGTACTGTAAAAGCAATCTCAGTCCAGAATTTGATAAAACAAGTTGTTAAAATGGCCTGAAGATATAGCAATACCTTCCTAACAGTCAGTTTAACTGCAATTTTGCCACCGAAACCCTCAAACCAAAGTTGTAGCTCAGTACAAAAGTCGGTTGCTTGTTAAAATGATGATTAAAAAATAACAGTTTAGTCAAGATCATTTTGATACGCTTATTGTGCAGCTATATTCCGATATTTGTATGGATATGCTGTGATGTTTAAAGATATTTCACTCTTTTTGTGCATGGATGACAAGCATCATCTGAAATTGTGGAGCCTGGTGTGCCTGTAGCAGATGTGGAAAGAGGACGTCAAGTGTTTGTATCACTAATTCAAACTCAAACATTCCAAGTTTGTGATCATGATTTCATTTGATTCAGTGTCATACAAACTGTGTCATTAATTGTTGACATTCTTACTCCTATTTATGGTTCCTGGTATGATGGGCACAAGTTATTGCCAGCCTAAAGGATGCAATGTTTGAGCCATCCAGTGCACCGAGGCATGCCACTGATCAATTAAATGGTATTCTAAGACTAGACTAACAAACAAGTTTGTCCTGTTTCTATACACTAATGGTGGTCCTGACCACATGTCCACATTTGTTTCAACACAGTGGGCTCTAATTGCATTATTCCTCAATCTTAATTTGGATATCTTTGTGCAGCTAGGACTGCTCCTCACCACTCATGGAGAAATCCTGTTGAACGCATGATGTCACTCTTGAACCTTGGCTTTCAGAGTATAGGCTTGATGCGGAGTTCAAGGACGGAAAAAGCTGAAGCAGCTTTTAAGAATTGTGACAATGTTGCACAACTTCAAAAGGCAGGTGAATTACTAAAGGAAGATGTAGCTAAATCTCGGAATCTACTATTACTCTCCTCCTTGATGTCATCTGCCGCATTGAACTGAAAGATAAGAAGTTTGAAATTTATAAAAACAGTTCAAGCTCAGATATTCATGAATTTGGGAAGTTCTTCAATTGATAGAGCCAGTTCTGACAAGAAGAGACACTAATAAGAAGCATGTGTCTGACAAAGGATTGAAAGACTTTTTTTATTATTGCTGCGTAACTCGTCATTATTTTTCTCTATCCAAAAGTGTAGTGAATAGGGATGTATATGCAAGCCTGTAAGTATGCCTGAATGTGAGTTTGGAGAAAATCAAGCACCTACCAGATCCTATGCTTGGAGAGAAAGATCACTATTTACCTTTTCGTGGTGCCTTCAAGAAGAAAATCACTGAAAGAGATCGACCCTCACTTGCTCATAAAATACTGACAAGAAGCCAAAACCCTTACAATTCCCAGCACGTGTACAACACGTCAACAATATCAAAGTCATGTTGCAAAGTGAAGAATGCAACCTTTGGAGGCTCTTGTACTCTAAGCGTAAACTGTATATCCAAGATAAAACTGAAATTCAGTATGTTCTTGATGACTTGGCTTACACATGTGGCTCAGCCCTACAAAATCTTTACCTTCCTGAGAAGTTCTCATGTGTGTATAACAACATAAGGTGCTCAGATCCAATTTAGAAAGTATATTACTCTGCTGGTTACGAGCCAATTTGCACTTACTGTGCTGCTTATGATAATTGTGAATAAGACAGCAATGAATGTTACCCTTTGTGTTCTTCATATTCCAGTTCCAAAAAAAAATTGCAAGTGAAAATCTTAACTGAACTTTTTTCAATTGTATTGTGAACTAGGTGCTTTTCTAGTTTTGTATAAACTTCCTACCTATTACTTGCTATGCAATTCAAATTTTTCCAATGCCACTTGCCTATAATAAATAATGAATAATGAATAATAAATGTCAATGACACTCTGTCCATTGCCAACTAGAATGCTCCAGGAATTTGCAACAGTATAGCCTAATGAATGAATTGTACAAGGTTGTAGATAGATCACTGTGACCAATTACACCATTATTACAATTTCCACTGCTGTGTTATTTCAAAATAGTACACATTTTGGTGTGAATAATTACTCTACCAATAATAGCATTATAGTTGTCTATGTTACCATCAAATAATTCTATAAAACGATGCAAAAATATACTATGTACAAGATTGTATTCTAATTGACATTTTCTTAAAAATAAATCAATATGCTCTCTGTGCTTATACTTGTAGCCAAGGTCTATCATTATGTTCTTGTACTGTTACTTTAAAGTGGAGAGAGTCATTGACAAGGTAGCAAGTATTGGCAGCTGCACTGTAGGACAACTTTGAATGAGGAACAAACTTTGAATAACCCCAACCACCACCTCCAATTCTTGCATGTTTATTATCAATAAACACTAAATTTAATCTTTCATGTCCTGCATCTTGTAACTGGTTTAGTAGTTCTAATGTGACAGTCCCTTTGAAGGGCCACTTGAGCTTCTCCTTATATGGAACATCTAACAAATACGCAAACACTGACACATGAGTTCCTGCACCATCATCATATCCATTGCAGCGCACTTTAATATTCATCTTGTATCCATTAGGAACTGTGAAGAAAGGTTCTGATTTAAATTCTACATTCTTTTCCTTCTTCTCTGCAAAATTATAAACATTGACAAAAATTGTTTTTTTGCCTTTTAGTTCCTCTAGGCCAATACTCAGTTCATCTATTTTTTTGAGTGAAAGATGGAGATGTACTTTGTCGTCCTCGTGATCTTTCATATCTTTCCTCTTCATCTTCTCTGTACATCCTATGTTGCTGTACTTGCATGACACTATAGTATACTCGCACTCACTGGCTACATGATCCTGGACTCTTCCCCTCTCTATAGTAAGTGTACAGTCTTTGTTGAGACAAGGAATGGGCTTCTTCGAACACTTCTGGTCATGTTCTGTAGTGGTGCTTACATAAGTGCCTTCTACTCCACAATATCCACACTTGTAAGATCTGTTGGGACATTTGGACTTTAAATGGTCTTCTAAGTCCTTCCTCAATATACTAACAGATACTTCATTACGTTGACACTTGTTGGGGCAACATATTAAGGTATATCTGCAAGTATTCTTGACATGGTCCTCTAGAGTAGCTACAGTTCCTGTCCATTGACAGATGTGCTTCCTACACCTTACACGCAAAGCTTTGATCTCGCTCGAACCTGGAATGCAAGCAAGTAACAATCTTAATTACTCAGACTTAAAAGAGAAATTTCTAGCTTACTTCTAACATCCTCAAAGTATTTTGGGTCCTTCCTTCTACACATGGGACAAGGCTTGCTGCCATTTTTCTCAATGCACTCCTTACAGAATAACTTGCCACATCCTCCAGAGGCTCCATGCTGCATAGGCTGGCATTTAGCTACTTCTAGACATATGGAACACTTCAATATGTCCTCAGGCTCATCAATGAAATCATAATTAAACTTGCTACAGGCCATCTTCAAGCAAAATTAATTTGTTTTTCGGTTGACAGTGAGGTTCACCTTATTATAACTATAATCATATATCTTTATATCATTCACGAGGTATACTGATCTCCAGCCAACCCCGCCCCCAAAACCTGTCCAAGTAAAGCTGAGAGGAGGTTCTTCAATAGGAATTGGACTAATTGCTCTGTGATGAATTGTACCCATAAATTAGGGGCAACTAGCTACCTACAAACTATGAAATATTATGCCCACAATAATGTATTGTGCACTACCAAATGTTTTAAAATAGTAGCATACAAAAATTATCCACTCTTTTATTTTCTTGTTTAAAGTTTGCCATCATTCTACATCACTGCAACAACAGTGGTGGTGTGTATATTTATGAAACATGGGTCAAAAAAGTAAGTGAGACTAAAGCAAGTAGTAGAGGATGATTACAATGGATGAGCCACTGTGTGGTGGGGTACTTGCTAGTTGTTTACAATGTGGTATTGTTTAGCTAAGTTTTAAGGTGGTTGGAGGTCACTTGGAAGTCTGAGATAATATTGTAATAGCTAGGTAATGTTTAGTAGTGGTCACTAGGTAAACAGGGTTATTTGTAATATAGCTGGCAAGTATGTTTACAATTAAGTCATGAAGTTAATAATTCAGTAAAACTTTTCGAGCATTGGACAAAAGCAGGTCACAAAACTAATAAATAATGATGCTGTTTATTTTGTATAAGTTCAATGGCAACACATGGAATAACTTCCATATATGGTATAATTTCTATTTCATGAGCCTGACTGTTGGAGATTAAAAGCCAAAAGACTGGATCCCTCAGCTGCAGACTCAGCTATTCAATTATTACCCCATTACCACACACTAATATAAACTAGGATTCTCAATTGACTGCAAAATAATAGCTACTAATAAATAAATACACAACATATTTTATGCCACGATATCAAGGAGGGAAGAATTCACCACATTTTTCAACACTATTAAAAAGAACAATAGCATAAGTACGGGTAGTCGTTTGAAAAAGACATTTACTAACCAAATCAAAATTCCTGCATTTGACGTAAGTTCAGCTGCTTTCCAAAAGTGCCTAGATATCTTCACAGAAGCAGTTTGTTGGTAACTCTTGGTGTAAGGGCTCCCCACACCCTAGGGTAATGAGCTTGCTCAATACAGCCATGAGATAATATTATGTGATAACTTGAGTAATCTCAGTCACCTTGAAGATATTTAGCATGGAATAAATAAATTTATTTATCATTACTCAGGCATTCCCAAAGAGATTGTATTTTAGTGCTTTCTCATAAACTAATGGTAAACAATAATACTTAAAACATAACAAGATTATAAACACTAGCTATAATTGCTAGTTAAAATGTTGATATATAATGCTATGCTTTTATATCATTAGTCTGCAGATACACATGTTAAGTGTTCTGTGTCTATGTATTTGATGAGTAGGCTACTTGAGGCCAAAAAAACTAAATACATTAATTATCATCATTCATCATCTATGAACTGTGTAAGCAAGCAGTATGGTTCCTGTTCACGCCTGAAATGTGAGAAAGTTGGTGAGCAACTAGCAGGGAAAAAACTGTTCTAAGCACTTTTAAGCTCATGATGAATAATCAGAAAGAGATTGACAGGCAGGATCGTTTGCCAGCCCATATTGAATCCCCTGGAACCAATAAGGATAACCTTTTCAATGACTTAATCACCCTCTTTGATAAAATTAAAAAAAAGGTTCATTTGGCATGATGGAGGCAGAACGCTTGGTAAAAATGGCATTTATTCTTTGTGTGATACCTTATGGTACATAGACGGACATCATCAACCTTAGAGGTACGTTCTGGATCCATACCTGCTCCATTTAATAGCTTTGATGGATACAATGTTCCTGAACGAAGCAAATACAGGAAGTACAAAGCAGCCAACTGTTTTATAGAAGTATGTTTCTAAGACTTTATTCTCCTCAGTAGCTGGATCATGCTCTCAAAGTGGACTGAATTATAATCGGCTACATATGGTGGCTCTCCAGTGCTGTGCTATATTACGGTTCAAGAAATGAATTTTTGATAGCTAGCTAGTGCAGCGCTGAAGATATAGCAATACCTTCCAAACAGTCAGTTCAACTGCAATTTTGCCACCGAAACCCTCGAACCAAAGTTGTAGCTCAGTACAAAAGTCGGCTGCTTGATTAAATGATGATTAAAAAATGACAGTTTAGTCAAGACCATTTTGATACGCTTATTGTGCAACTATATTCCGATATTTGCATGGATATGTTGTAATGTTTATAGATATTTCACTCTTTATGTGCATGGATGACAACCCTCATCTGAAATTGTGGAGCCTGGTGTGCCTGTAGCAGCTGTGGAAAGAGGACGTCAAGTGTTTGTATCACTAATTCAAACTCAAACATTCCAAGTTTGTGATCATGATTTCATTTGATTCAGTGTCATACAAACTGTGTTATTATTTGTTGACATTCCTACTCCTATTGATGGTTCCTGGTAGATGGACACAATTTATTGCCAGCCTAAAGGATGCAATGTTTGAGCCATCCAGTGCACTGAGGCATGCCACTGATCAATTAAATGGTATTCTCAAGACTACACTAACAAACAAGTCTGTCCTGTTTCTATACACTGATGGTGGTCCTGACCACAGGACCACATTTGTTTCAACACAGTTGGCTCTAATTGCATTATTCCTCAATCTTAATTTGGATATCTCTGTGCAGCTAGGACTGCTCCTCACCACTAATGGAGAAATCCTGTTGAACGCATGATGTCACTCTTGAACCTTGGCTTTCAGAGAATAAATAGGCTTGATGCAGAGTTCAATGATGGAAAAAGCTAAAGGAGCTTTTAAGAATTGTAACAATGTTGCACAACTTCGAAAAAGGCAGGTGAATTACTAAAGGAAGATGTAGCTACATCTCGGAATCTACTATTACTCTACTCCTTGATGTCACCTGTCCCCTTGAACTGAAAGATAAGAAGTTTGAAGTTTATAAAAGCAGTTCAAGCTCAGATATTCATGAATTTTGGGAAGTTCTTCAATTGATATAGCCAGTTCTGACAAGAAGAGACACTAATAAGAAGCATGTGTCTGACAAAGAAGGATTGAAAGACTTTTTTGATTATTGTTGCATAACTCATCATTATTTTTCTCTATCAAAATGTGTGGTGAAGAGGGATGTAGGATATGCAAGCCTGTACATATGCCTAAATGTGAGTTTGGAGAAAATCAAGCACCTACCAGATCCTATGCTTGGAGAGAAAGATCACTATTTCCCTCTCTGTGATGCCTTCAAGAAGAAAACCACTGAAAGAGATCAACCCTTACTTGCTTGTAAAATAAACACAAAATCCAATGTCATCACTAAGCTAGCAAGGCCTGATACATGTACTATAAGGGATGGTATATATACAAATTTGAGTCAATTATGACATATTAGTAGCAAATCAAAAACCCTGTAGGTGCACACATAGTAACACTAAATTGTCCAGAACAAACAGCAAAATGACTCTGGAGGACCATATCAACCTATTGATAACTTATTTATCTTCTTTTTTCCCTAGCTCTTGCCCGGTCCATCGGTAACAAATACAGTAGCTAAAAAATGAGCGCTCATTCTGAAAAAGGGTGGCTCGTACGACACAAGTCGAGCCCCCATAAATCCACCCCTGCATCATTCAGTTCATGTATTCCTATACGTAGCAACAAGTATTTAGCCATTAACAACTTATTTTTTTAGCTAACAAATATGAAATTACATTTTACCTCACCTTTTCCCGAATAGTGATAACTTTTGTAATATCAAAATAAGCCATTCAAACTATCTAAATGACCAGCAATTCCTGACAAAAAGCACTCCAGCTACTACAAAATGGCCGAGTGTTTGAAATTACGCATGGTAAAAGGATTTCAATGCTTGTATAGTATTCTCTCGCCCCGAAAAAAAAAAAGTATTTCTAAGGAATTCTGAAAATCAAAACTTGCTTACACATGTAGACAAAAATATTTTTTTCCAAAACCACATCTTGCTTCACCGAGTAGGTGTGGCTGGACAAACACACGTGGCATGTGGAACCAATGTGGACTATTTTGCCTGAGGCTTCTAAGATCTGCTATGAACTAGCATCTGGAAGGTCGCAGAAAAATGACGGTAAAAGTACCAAACATGACATTCCACCCGTTTTACCTTAGCACGTTATCTCCTTAGTTACACTATGTAGTGAATTTCAATGATGGACGGCACTTAGCTGATTCATGTCCACTTTATGCTTCTATTTACATTTCCATTGACACTTTCCAACACAATCATCTCACTCAAACATACAACCAGCAAGTTACTTTGATCCAGTCAGTCAGTATTATAGTAAAAATAAAGGATTATGACAAAGTGTGATTTAAATTTATTCAATTCTTTGTGAAAAGGGCCTTTGTTTGATAAAAACACAAACATTTGATCAGGAACACTTTGACAAGTAAGAAAACTTGCCTTACTGGTTCCATAATTAAAATCTAGAGGTCACCAAAGGTCAAATCAGAGGCACCTCAATATCCGAAATTGTTTTTATACAATTATGCATACCAAAATTTTCATGTTTTGGTCAAAAAGTGATCACTATGTTCACATTGTGTACTCACATTGCCCCAGTTACTGCTGACCACTGCACTTAGACTTCAACAATAAATAGAGATGAAAAACTAATAAATAAGTTTTTAATGAAAAGCATAAAGATGAGTGTATTATTAACTGCTTATAGTAAGCTCTCTCTTCCCTACATATAAAAGGATAAAAATTATTGAATGGATGAAACTAAAAAAAATTTGGACCCGAATACATAGAATTTGAAGTTCCTAACAAACCACACACTATTAACTACAACACAGCATTAAATAAATATAAGAGATATCCTGTGTATGTATATGTGTGAGTGTGTATATGTGTGAGTGTGTATACGTGTGAGTGTGTGCCTGTGTGTGTAATAGCAAAACCATAGGTTTGAGGGAAATCGCTAATTATTGTACTGATCTCAAGGGCAAAGCCTGAGGGAGAGGGTTAGAGTTTCATTAGGCAAGTCAACTTCTCCAAAAACTTCATATAGATATAATATGTATAGACATAAGTCCGCATCCGATTTTGGAAGATTAAATTACTTTTTTGACAGTGATATTATTTTTGTTACGGTAATCACAATTTTTCACTGCTGTGGTATTTCCAAATAATACAACACTTTTTGTATTAAAAAATGACTTGGCTATAGCTTTAATATATAGCTGTCTACATTATCATCGACAAAATAATTTTATGAAAATTAATCACGCATAAAATATATTGGACACAATACCGTCTTTCAATTGACATTTCATTAAAAAAAAATTTTTTATTAAATACAAAGTGCTAAACCACTTTAAACTGTAGCCAAGGTCTGTCATTATGTTCTTGTACAGTTACTTTAAAGTGGAGAGTGTCATTGACAAGGTAACAAGTATTGGCAGCTGCATTGTAGGACAACTTTGAATGAGGAACAAACTTCGATCTACCCCAACCAGCACCTCCAATTCTTGCATATTTATTATCAATAAACACTACATTTGCTCTTTCATGTCCTGCATCTTGTAACTGGTTTAGTAGCTCATAAGTGACAGTCCCTTTGAAGGGCCACTTGAGCTGCTCCTTATATGGAACATCTAACAATTGCGCAAACACTGACACATGAGTTCCTGCACCATCACCATACCCATTGCAGTGCACTATAATAGTCATCTCATATCCATTAGGAACTGTGAAGAAAGGTTCTGATTTAAATTTTACATTCTTTTCCTTCTTCTCAGCAAAATTACAAACATTGACAAAAATTGTTTTTTTGCCTTTTAGTTCCTCTAGGCCAATACTCAGTTCATGTATTTTTTCGAGTGAAAGATGGAGATGTACTTTGTCGTCCTCCTCGTGATCCTTCATATCTTTCCTCTTCATCTTCTCTGTACATCCTATGTTGCTGTACTTGCATGACACTATAGTATACTCACACTCACTGGCTACATGATCCTGGACTCTTCCCCTCTCTATAGTAAGTGTACAGTCTTTGTTGAGACAAGGAATTGGCTTCTTGGAACACTTCTGGTCATGTTCTGTAGTGGTGCTTACATAAGTGCCTTCTACTCCACAATATCCACACTTGTGAGATCTGTTGGGACATTCGGACTTTAAATGGTCTTCTAAGTCCTTCCTCATTATACTAACCGATACTTCATTACGTTGACACTTGTTGGGGCAACATATTAAGGTATATCTGCAAGTATTCTTGACATGGTCTTCTAAAGTAGCTATGGTTCCCATCCATTGACAGATGTGCTTCCCACACCTTACACGCAAAGCTTTGATCTCCCTCAAACCTAAAACATGCACATAACAATCTTAATTACTCCAACTTTAGAGAACTTCTAGCTTACTTCTAGCATCCTCAAAGTATTCTGGGTCCTTCCTTCTACACATGGGACAAGGCTTGCTGCCATTCTTCTTAATGCACTCCTTACAGAATAATTTGCCACATCCAGAGGCTCCATGCTGCATAGGCTGGCCTTTAGCTACTTCTAGACATATGGAACACTTCAATATGTCCTCAGGCTCATCGATTCTATATCCTCCCCTGGGGCCACCAGCCAATGACATCCTGTCTTGGGTTAAAGGTCACAAAATAAGTAAGGTAGCTGTGATGGCTAATAGCAAGTTTGGTTACAAGTTTATTGATGAGCCTGAGGACATATTGAAGTGCTCCATATGTCTAGAAGTAGCTAAAGGCCATTTTTGTGCACACTTACTGAGATAGCAAATCTCTGGGTTGGTGATATAACAAGGCTGCCTTGAAGGCCATCACATGACAGATTTCAAGTGTTGCATATGATCCCTGGTGATGTCCAGTACAAATAGAAACTCAGATTGAGTAACAGACTGAGTAATGTCAATTTCCTCTGAAGGTTCTGGGATGTCCTAATAGGCTAGGTCATAAGTGTCTTCAGCTTTGATCGGCCTGGTCAGAAGTCTGCCTAAGGCCTGAAGCATCTCAGGTCCTGTTTTCCAGTTGAGTGATAACCCGAGTGACATTTCCAGTGATAAACCGAGTGACGTTTCCCTTTGCTGATGCCATTATCTTCTTGTGGTCCATGCTGGTAAGACAGAGCACGAGTGAAACAGTAATACAACAATATGTACAATGGCTAATAGACAGTAGTCATTGTAAATAGAGTACGTTGATGAGGAGAGTAGAAATAGTTCATAGACAGAACTGAATCCGGCTCAAAGGGACCAATGTTAATGATGTAGCTTGCTCGGTACAAATGTCCACTGCGTCGCAGGGAGACAACAGAATAGTGACTCAACTGCCCACAGTACCCTGCTGAACCCACAGCAGAACAATCCCACACTAATTACGTGTTCAGGATACTAAGTAATAAAATATTGAATTTAAAAACTGACAAACAAAAGTAGTAGTAGTAGTAGTAGTAGTAGTAGTAGTAGTAGAAGTAACATAAGTACGAGTAAGTCGTAGTAAAATATCTTCACTCCACCCTTATATGTGCAGAGCAGAACAGGGCCCCCATGAGACAAGGCATGAAATGAAACAAAGTGCAACCAAAGAATGGAGACTTTAGGGTGAATGAGATATAATACGTGAATAAGGGTGAACACAAGATTCAGTAATTACGAATGTAGACAGTCAAACATGCAAATAGCAATTCAAGCTTTGTTCACGTTTTCTGTTCAGGTATGGCCTGAACAATATATACCAAAATTCTTTAGTGAAGGACTCGCTTCACCCGCCCAATAATCAACCGTTAACTAAAGTGAAGTGGAATTTACCCTAACATTGTAGGAGCAATTCAGCACTTTCATTCATACATACAGTAGTATAGTATGTCCAAGTTGAGTTGGCGCAGTAAAAACCGTTAATAACTTTTGAACGGAAGTAGCTACGCTTCCGGGGTTTGTACCATTCGAAAGCTCGTGCCGAAGCAGTTCAGAAAATTTCCTTTAAAAACTTCAGAGCCAGCGGGAAAGTGCAGTTCCAAAACTCAATAGAAAAGTCTATGGGAATAAATAAAACCACCACACGTTTCCCGCGCTACACGCAGTGGGATTTAGTCACACGCTCAAACCGGGCCAACCACGTGCGCAGTACCTCAGAGACAATTGTAAACAAAGAGCAGTCGTAGTTTGGTGACTTCTTTTCTACCCTTCTGCTTGACATTCTGGTTCATTTTTAGGCTCAGGACTTTGTTGCTATTCAAGGCTACTTAACAAGAGCAAGCTACAATGTGAGGTGCGTTTGTAACACGGGTTTTTTGTCCACTCAGATTTTCCTACCAGTTTAAATAGGGCCTATTAATTTAGAACTCAGCCAATTTACTGTTTGCTGACCAAGATAATAAGATATACAATTCATCATGGACTCTGTATGCTACTATTTAAGCTTTAGCTGTCCATTACTCCTCATGTCTATATAGGTACAGTTCTCTATGGTTATGGTGATGCTATTGACCACCCTCCAAATTCAACTGCTGCTTGTATCTACCACAATATCGACATGTCATCATAAAATCATATAATATATATTGTACATTTCATTATAAAATTATATTAATTATGTCAATTGTTTTGTATACTTAGAAAAAAGTTGAAATTTAACAAGTAGATAGAAAATATAGTAAAATCATGAATAAAATGATATGAATGATTCAGTTTGAAGGACAAAGTAATACTGGAATGTGTGTGGCCATAGCTAAAGGTGTAACTGATGTACTGGACTCTTCACATTACTGTTGATTACTTCAGAAGTTTGTCACACCAAGAAAGTAAGAATAGAGTTTAAATACACGCTTAAGCACACAACAATCAGACTTACTTGAGGAGGGTTTCAGCCGCAGTCCTGTGCTTCTTTTCCTCTAAGATTTGTACTACATTAGTAGCTCCGGATCGCCCTCCGCAACCTTCAGCCAGTTTTAGCGCACAACTAGAAGCTTGTATAAATGATAAACTGCGGGTGATTAGTTATAACCGAGCATATATTGAATACAGCCGCGGTAGAAACTGCCATAGCTTCTTTTTCATTTCAACAAGTAAACTTATGGTAATAATGCGCACCTTAGACCTGCCCCATTTTTACTGTGGGCGTCGACGTTTTCACGTGTTTGAGCTACTACTGTCATGTGACCTTAATTCGTTTCCGGTTTCACCAAGTGCATTCTTCTTTTGCCGCATTTGTAGTCGCGCCAACTCAACGTGGACATACTATAGTATATATTTACTTATCCCTAGTCCCGCCTGTGAGCTGACTTACCAATGTGCTGCTGAACTGCCCATTTGAGAAGAATCTGTGCCGGAGTCTTATTGTGCCTGACTGCCACACCCACCACCTTAGGCTGCGACAGTAGCTACAAACACATGATACAGACACTTCCTCATAAGCACTTCAATAAGTAAAGAAAAAAATCACAACTATTAGATATCGAAATTTTCAGACATATGAGTCATTTTTTATGTGAACATAATTCAAAATTCAGTTATCCAAAGAGCAGTTTGATTTCTATACCAAGCCCTACCTGAGAACAGACTTTTCCTGTGTAGGAATTTTGGCTTTTTTCAATCTTTTTTTTTTTTCTTCTATAGATGCTGGCTGTTGTTGAGAATCATGTTGCTTTTAACATGAGCAGCGTGTGCATAGTTGAGTGTGTGTAATTTCGTGTGTTAGTTTGTGCCCCGGACTTCCGGTGGATCGTCTTTCACTTCATATGTGCGCATGAGTGACAAAGGAAGGACTCAAATAGCCAGTCACGCATGCATCTCATCAGTTCACTAAATATCAAGATAGATTTAAAACTCTACTTGAACTCTGTGGATTCTGGTGGCAGTGTCATCGGGAGCGGCTGGCTAGTCCATGAATAAGTTGAGTCAGGGCTTCCGACAACTACCTTACCTACAGTATGTATACCCCTTAAACGCATTCGTGGGTTCTTTTTTATTCTCCTAAAAAAAGGCTTTTTAGGCTTGACTCCAGTTTTCTCTGATACAACAGCATTAGGGGAAAGGTGGGGGATAAGAAAAGCTGAGATAGTTATGGGAAAAAAGAGAGCAGGAAAGAGAAGCTGATGTGGTCTTAACCAATGGTAGAGAATGATAACAAATGAATAAAAATAACTTACGTTACTGCATTATAAGCAGTACGTCTAGCGTCACTGTGTGGCGGGGTACTTGCTACTTAATTATTATTATTATTATTATTATTATTATTATTATTATTATTATTATTAGTATTACTATTATTATTAATTGAAAATGTAGACACATTTAAATCTCCAACCACCCAGTGTGAAAGGGAGATAAGGGCGCTGCTAGTAAGACCACACCCTCCTTGTACACTCACCTGACCACACCCTAGAGATGAGTAGGCCTGGAAGTAGATACCCTTGCTCTTACAATATTCCCTGACTTGTTGCTGCGGCAACGCTGGATGGCACTCACTCTGTCCAGTAAACAACAAAATCAAAATGTGTTTGTAAAAGAAACACACAGATAAACAATATAAATATCACACCTCCATGACAACAGTCTGCTACAGAAAATTGATGTGTCTGTGAGAGTAACTATTCCTACAAGTGCTGTAGCCCTCTTTTTAGGAATACTGAATTACTGTGTAGAAACTCAGACATTCACTGACACTCTTTTCAAGGCAAGTTGACAAAAATAATTAAGCTGAAAATCTCCCATTGTTGTTGTTGTTGTTGTTGTTTTGATTCTTCCTCCTTGTATTTGTATCGTTCACTAATTATGCCTTATAACCAGGCAGGTTACTGCAGTGACGATCATTTCCTGAGTGTAGTCAATCTACAATTCTGAAACAAGAGTGGGCAATTTAAATATGCACGCAAATACTTCATATTTGTACTACATGCATATTCCTTTTATATGTATGTGTGTTACTATAAACATATAGCTAATTGACTAGCAAGTACCCCTCCACACCATGGCGCTTGATGTACTACCTTTTCAAACTAGGAATGCAGTACTATTTTATCCATTGGTTTCCCTCTCCTACTCTCTTTCTTCCTGAGCCATCTCAGTTTTTTCTTTCCTCCCTTCAACTCATATATCCCCTTCTCCTTTGTCTATCTATCTTGCTTCTCAGTATCTCTCTCCTTTTAATTGACATTGATTCCTATCGCCTTCTACCAAATGTGACGACGCTTTACCCTGCCATACTGTGGCACTTGATGTACATAGTAAGTTTAGGAAATAAGAAACATTACAGCACAAGATATCTTGGTTTCACTTCTTCAATGAATTAATCACCTTGGTCAGCCTTTTTCTATTTTTTTTTTCCATCCTTGTGTTCTCCTGCTTCTCTGCATTTCTTCTACCCATGACTTGTGGTAGATTATGGTTAGCTACTATAGGTGAACACTCTTTCCCAACTCAGTTCAGCAAATGAATTATTCATGAATACAGAAACCTAGTGTTCAGTTTTTATATAGGGCGGGGGATACTGGGCAAGAAAAAAAGAAAAGAAAGAAGATTATAATAGCTTTGTAAGGCTCTATGGGAACTTTGGTTTGGTTGTATTCTGGTGGGTGACTGCAAACTTGCAAGTCACCGGTTGAAATTCCAAATGAAAGCAAAAGAAAGAGCTTGATGTTTCCCTTTTTACCCCCATTCAGGAATGATGATGCTTTACCAACTCAGCTCACGAATTATTCATAAATACACATTCCGTCATTCGTTGTCGTCATCATCACTGACCCACAATCGTAAATATGAAACAAGCTCACAAGCCTGTCACTATAAAGATATACAAGAATTAGTCAAAACAAATATGGCCACTTCGGACGTGGTAAATGACTATCATAAAGTAAAACAGAAAATATTTTGGAAAAAATCAATGTGTCAATTATCACAGGTAAAGCTTTAAGTCAAGTTTTGCAAACTTTCACGCATGCTGTAAACTTACAGACATGCCTACATAATAGAGTCGAGGAATTAGTTAATATGACTACTCATGTATTTATAAATTATGGTACAAACTAGAAATTCAATAAGAAAAGCAGTTAGTGAGCATGCTCAGTAAATAAATGAGAGAGGTGTGCAGATATATACTCTGAGCGCAGACTCATAAACAAAAAACAGAGTGCAAAAAAAATAAAAATAAAAATAAGGTAATTATGTTCACTTATAACATAGTGCATCAATGTATTCAAATTGATTTTACATTACATTATCACGATGTAACAACAGTTCAATATTAGTGCACTATGTTCTTTTATTATTATTATTATTGTTATTATAATTATTATTATCATCCTGATTAGGAGATATAATAGCACAGTAAACTGTGGCATTGAGATTAATAGCACGAGTGGCTTGAAAAAAATTCCATAAGGCAAAGCCAAGTAAAATTTCTCACCTCACGAGTGTCATTAATCCAAATTACTCAGTTTTCCTCATGTTAATACTATAGCAAGAGATAATTTGTCTCTGCAGTTAAGAAATTATCTATATAATACCATAGCCGAATCATTTTTCAATATAAAAAAAGTGTGGTATTATTCTGAAATACTAAAGCAGTGGAAACTGAAATAATGATCTGATTGGGCACAGCGATCTCTTCGCGACCCTGCCGCACTTTTACCCACTAGGCAATGTCGTGGCGAAATTCCAGGAAAACGCTATTTAGCAACGGTAAGAAAACTATTAATAATAGCAGAACCGGGATGAAAATATCTTTGATGAAAATATAAAACAAGACTACGGTTTCCTTAGCTGCAGAAATGAACTGTTATCTTTGGCTATAGTTTTAACATATAATAGCACGGAAAACTGTGGTAATCGGATAAATAGCACTCGTGTGGTGAGAAATTTCACTCGGCTTCGCCTCATGAAAATTTTCTCACTCCACTCATGGTATTAATCCCGAATACTACAGTTTTCCGTGCTGCTATTATATTTCCTAATAATATGCTTGTGTGTCAGTAACGATGACAATGATGGTGACTGACGACAGTGTGTGTATTCATGAATAATTCATGAGCTTGAGCAGTTTGTTAAAGTATCATCGTTAATTGAATGGGCAAGGTGTCGTCACGTTTAGTGGAAGGCTATTAATTGCAACTAAGCTGGTGGAATAAGCGAGGAAAGGTGGTGCAGGTTTCAAAAAGGAAGGCAAAATATGACAGAGAAGGCAAATGTTTCACAAAGTTTAAGTCTATAGTCATGATAGAAGGACAAAGAGACTTAGAAGCAGGAGATATAGACAAAAAAAAAAGAAGGGACTCCATGACTCAAAAAGAAAGAACTGAAGGAAGGAAAGGAGGGAGATTAGAAAAGCTAAGATAGTTCAGGGAAAAGGAGAGCAGGAAAGAGAAACTGGTGTAATTTTAACCAAGTGGCAATAAATATCTTATGCTACTGTACTTATTGCAATACATCAAGTGCCACATGTGGCGGGGTACTTGCTAGTACATTGATATTATATTTTCGTCAAAGGATTCATCCTACTTGCTTGTTGTAGTTTTTTTTGTCATTATTCATACTTTTATTTTCATTGCTAAATAGCACTGCCCAGAATAATTTCAATGCTCTATTACCTAGCTGATCAAATGTGGTGAGAATGCCGGCAAATCACTGTGACCAATCAGACATTATTTAGTTTTTCACTGTTGTGGTAATTAAAAAAACAACACATATTTTTTTTGTATTGAAATGACTCTACCATGGTATTATGGGTGAGCAAGCGAAACACTATCAGGGGTAACACAATTGAAAATCTGGGATACTTGTTTGTTTATATATGTGTGGACATACGTATGTCATCTTGTACTTTGACCCTCACGTTTTTGTGTTTGCTTCGTGGTCTACCCCTTATACTCCACTAAACAGAATTTTTCGATTAGTGCCCATATCATTCAAGTAAATTTAATTGTTTACCCCTTCATATTAGGTTATTTCAAATTGCCACAAGACACACTTCAGTCTTAAAACTTACTATAACACTGAGCAGTAATTCTTTAGAACTTCTTGTTTTTCAAGTTGCAAAATGTTATGGCGAATGGTTACTATGATATTGAGACCCTTTACCAGATGCAATTTCTTTGTCGTTCATAGGCAGCTATGAGTGCTTGTTGTCAAAAGCTACTGGTAACTAAAACAGTCAGAATGCAATATTAGAGATTACAGATAATACCAGTACTCTGGGTAAGAAAGTAGTTCAGTATTTGTTAGATAAAGTATGGTCACAGCAGATGTACTTACACTTTTACAAATGGACAGGTATATTATTATGAAGTGTTTCGTGCGCACAGGCTCGCTCGCCATTTGAGCTTAAGCACATCATTTACAGTGCTCTCAATTTAGCTCGTGTGTTTTAAATTAATTTATCTTTTAGCAGGTTACAAAGCATTTATAACTGCATATACTGAATGCTTGACTCCATAACAGATGTTAATCTAACAAAATCGTTCACACTCTGTAGCTATAAAAATTCACAATCATCATCAAAGTACCTGGTAAGCATTACTCATAGGTGCTTGTCAAAGTACGTCAGTGTGAGATTCCCTCCCAAAGTACAGGATAAAAAAACTACGAGTGTGAAGGAAAGTGCCCTATTCCCAGCACTCGGCCAGCGGCACCACGCTATCAAAATGAATATTATCAACAACATTTCAAAAGCCTCTTAATATCTTTGATAATCAACACTTATTAGCTTAGCTCGTACCATTAAATTAGAACCAAAATCACAAAGTGTTTCGGCTCGTGAGCCTTCATCAGTTCTCATCAGTTGTGATATAAACAAATGTCCGTTTTTGCTAATTTAGTATGACTAAGCTAATAAATATTAATTACCAAAGAAGTTACTAAAAGTAGCGATGAAAATCTATTCGACATTAGCATCTTAATAGTTTGATTTTTTTTATTTACTTCACTACTGTTCATTGTACACAGCAACTGTTAGTTTTTGCTTACTTTTTGTTGATTGATTGATTAATTATTAGACATTGCCACATAACTAACATTCCAGTGCCTAATTATACTAACTACTAAGGATCACTTCAACATTAGTGGATGGTTGGGTATTCGCTGCATGTGCAGCTGCTAAATTTCCTTCTGAAAGTCCATAAAGTGGACAAGTACTTCTGCAGTGCTTGGCATTTTGCATTGTACTCTATACTGAACAATCTACAGATTCTGACAGCTTCTAGACTCTGATAGCTACAAGTATATTGGTATGATAACCAATACTTAACCCTTTCAACGCCATAACTGCATATATGCAGGCGAGAACAGGTCGGCGTTCTCCGAATTTAAAAAAAAAATCTATTTTAGATTAAGCCATCCTTTCTTTTTATTATGTAAAGTAGGCATTGTACTTCCTTTTACGATGGACTGGTTCCGGTTAATTTTCAGGTTTTTTAAAGCTTATTTTGCTTGTTACAAGGCTATAGCTCTACTTTATATGCCTGGCTGTTTGTGTGTGGAATTTTGCGGTTGCTTTTCGGTAAAAATTCAAAAATCAAATTTGAATTTAAAAAAAACGCCCGAAGTGCTGAAGAAAGTCGGCATGGAAAGGGTTAATGAATATGTAGCCACATATGAACACAGAGTTGAATTAAAATGCGTCATTCTTCATTCACTAGGAAGGGAGAATGTGTAAATCCTAAATAAATGTTAACCATTTTGACTGGGCCAAGTAAGGTTTTCCAATTTCTAAAGTGCGTACCAGAAATCAGAGCATATTAGCAACCCTCTAATGAAGGAAGCCAGTGAGTTAATGGAAGATGTACTAGTGAGAGTGTCAACTTGCTCTGAGATATGAACCGACAGATGTTTCTACAGCATGTCATAACTTCACAAAGAGCCTCGAGTCACTCTCACTACACAAGAATGTCACAGCTAATCATTTGAAGTCGGTCGTAGTTCATAGGATGGAAACAAGTGAGGGGCAGGAATGGAAGCAATCCTAGTGATGCAGAAAGGAATGGAGAAGAATGGAGAAATGGAGGAGAACCAATCATGTGGTATTCCATACCTTTAAGTGGCAATGAAGGACCATAATATAGCACAGCACTGGAGAGCCACCATATGTAGCCAATTATGAGTGCAGGATGTGATGCACTAAGTAACAAAATAAAAGAAGTGAAGAGTGAATCAATGACTAATTGTAATCAACAGCACAGCTTCTTTCATACATTTGCACTTCATTTATTGCTTCATCATTCTTTACTTCTTGTAATTTATGGCTCAGTGCATTGCATCCTGCACTCATTACCAGTTACCAGTTATATATTGTACATCTGCAAGTCATTCCTCATTTGTTTTGTATGCCTGAAGAAGACACTTAAGTCGAAATGTTCGATAACTTCTATTTAATGCTAGCTATGTGTCATGCTATAAACCAATAGCAGCAATATCTTGCATAGCAATGAGCCTCTACAATATTAGATAATTATTTATCACACGTTATAATAAAAAATATATAGAGTATGATAAATTCACAAGACAATCGAAGTTTTCTTTAACTTACAATTTGCCTTCCCTTCATCCCATAAAGTGAACTTATAGTTGTGGCTACTATTTAGCTATAGTCTAGCAATTGACAAATATACTATCTATAGCTAAATGGTTACTAAATGAGCTACAAATCCAATTAGAATAAATGAATAATACATACTATAAGATTTCTCATAATTATTTAGTTAAATTATAATTGCACTAACTGTGTCACAGTGATATAGGACTTACAATTACAGAGCATACAGCTTAGATCAGTAGTATCTTATAACTACTGGATTCGATAGTAAAGTAATTGACAATAGATTGGACAAGATAACACAAATCAGCACCCACACAAATCTTATAAAAATCAAGAATTAGATACAACCACAACATGAGATGTAATACAGGATGCAAAGGAATTAAACAAGTCTCTTGATATACCACAAGATCTCTCTCAGCTACGACGCGATCAACTAATTACGCTACCCAAAATATAACGGAGTACATTCACCGCGCTACTTGGTTTCCGCGCAAGGCAATTCCTACGGAGCTTTATGTCACCAACAATGCTTTTCCCAACAACAATGTTTGTCGCTGTTATGCGGACTGAATAACAAAGTTGCTAAATATCTTCCAGAACTATAGCTACTAACAATCTTGGACTACTCGTGTCTGCTCTTATGGCTTCTTCTCAGTCATTTTGTGGACTAAGTTTGGGAACAGAAGGCAAACGAGCGTCAGTGTCCACCTTCTCAAGTGATGGGATACGATCATATTGCATGCACTATGGAAGTGGTTAAATCCACTCTTAATATTGCCTTGTAAGGGAGAATTTTGACTACCCAAGCCAAATCTGAGCTCAACTTTGCATAACTAGTTATTTACAATAGACTTGGTCAAAATTTCTGTATTACAATTCATGAAAGAAAAAAAAAATTTTTTAACCATTTTTCATAAATATAAGGTTTGAAAATCATTGACTATCGAGATAAGTTTGATAGTGATATTTGATAGAGGCTTTCATAGCAAATTACCTCATTGAACTAAGTTCATGAAGTTGCGAGTTCAAACTCCAATCACAATAAATGAAATAATTACAATATTCCTAAGTATGACTGATAATGGTGTATCATGTTCCTTACTTGCATTCATCATAAATTCTTGTAAATCATAATAATTATTTTATCTAATTTCACTGGATGATTCACAGATAATCTCTAGTGTTTGCAGAAGCAATTTCCCATCAATTAGCTAGCTCATCTAATTTCCTTCAAAAAAAAGTTCCTTCAACATCTGAGTTTCATGTTTGTATTTCTCACTCCCACAGTAGCTACACCCTTTGATAATATAAAAATAATAGTAAGTTATAATAATAATAATAATAATAATAATAATAATAATAATAATAATAATAATAATAATAATAATAATAATAAATTATACAATAGTAAAATCTTTATAATAAATATACCTACATAACATTATCAGCATATATCTGTTGGGTTCCAGCAGTAGTGGTGATCAGATGGAACAATAGACTCAAGATCATGAAAGTCTTCTCTTGTGAGTTCAAACTCAAATATGCTGCAATTCTCTTGAATTCTTTCCCTACTTGAAGTTTTAGGAATAATACCTAAAGAATAAAAAATAAATTTGTGACTAATTTGGACAAACACATATCTAGCTCATGTGTATAGTGGGTGCACAGTTATTGTTGTTGTTGTTGTTGTTGTTGTTGTTTTCATTTAGCTAACACTTTCACTAGCACTTACAAAAGCCAAAATCAGTTAATTTGGATTTTGGATATTATTCATTGGTAATGGCGAAGTCTCTCAACTCAGAGTCTTTACAATTTCAGATCTAGCACAAAAGACATGTCTATAGCTGCAGTCAGCATTTACCATACCACGTAGTTAATATATGTACGTATATGAATGGGTCTATGTATATGTGTGTGCACTATGGAAGGTGTTATTAATAGTGTTAAAGAGTAGCTATGACTGTGACTGTAGAAAGTTGTAAAAAAAGGACAGAATTGTCAAGAAAAGCTGAATTAATCAAAACAACACATGAAGAGAAAAAAGCTTGGCACATAATTTCAGAAAGCCACCTTAAATATCAATAGAGTATGTTTAGAACTTTAATTAAAGGAGGCTCTTGAAATTTGAACGGGTCGCACAAATTATTGTCAAGTTAGTTTTCTTTAAAATATGTACTACTACATTCTCACTTATGAAAAAGTTTAGATAGAAGGACAATCAATGCGAGAAGGTGAAATCATGTCACAACATGTATTAATGTAGACTTTAAATTATGCTATGTCGATTTTTTTTTTTAAATAAAAAATTATATTGTAAATACAATGTTCAATGTACCTATAGTGAACTGCATGTATCTCAAAAAAATATCGTGCACACCCTAGGTCGATAAATTTAACACTTTGGCCAAGTATCAAGTTTCTAAAAGTTTGATTGAGATTGCCATGATGTCTCTACACGTGAACTACCAGTACCACTTATGATATTGCATTTCTTTCAAATTACCCACATACACTGGAGCAGGATAAGTTAGCTATGTTGTTTCTTACATTATTGTGAAAGATCTTTAGAATTAAAACATGTCTTTGCTATTTCTAATTTTGAGTTGCAACATACTCTACATAGCTAGGTGGTTTTGGTGAGCATTATCAATTTTGAGCGGTCACACCTACCAACGTTTAACCCTCTGATGATTCCTACCACACAAATCTGAGCCATACATTTATTGGTTATGACACAGTGCACATGTTGTAACAATCTTGTCCTAATTACTTTGGACAAGAATTCTAGGTGGAAAGGGTTCATTTGAGCACATCCCAGTTCAAAAGTACAATATTTTGATAGAAATTTATGTGATTTTTGGGTCTCTGAAATTGCCAGCAGAAAATTATAAGTGTCTTTTGTACAACAATTACATTACTAAATGCTAGACTTAATGATGATGCAGTTTTGCACAAGCATTTTGCGATTTCTTTGGTGAATGAAGTACTGAAGTGTCTATATTGAGTTGGAACACTTGTTAAAAGAATATCTTAACAGAAATGGAAATATCAGGTAAGCTGGACAGCTTAATTAATAAATAATTATTCATTGCCTGAATTAAGTGTGAATCAAAATACATCAGTTACTGTACAGTAATTAGTTCAAATTGTGTTAGAACAATTATTTTATCATAAGCAAAGCTTTTACCCTGGAATATCAGTTTATAATGTAAAAATAGCATATGCCAGAAAACTGAACAAGTCAATTGTGACATTATTGCATTATTTGGGGGGCTTACATAAGAACAAGAATTTAAATATTACCTTCAAGTCGTATTTGTGCACTACCCCTTACAATTGAAGAGTACTATCAAACAAAAAGACTGCTACTATCAAACAAAAAGACTGCACAGTACTCTTAGAAACCGGATATTTAGAAGGGAAAGAGACTGTCAAAGGCTGCAAATCAATCCATAAAAATGCATGAACTTATTCTCCAAAGTGTACATTAGTAAAGCTTTTGATAATCAGTTTCCAGTTAAGTACCTCCATAAGCTGACAATATAATGTCAGATGTAGAATATAATGTCAGATGTAGCTGTCCTTGAAAGCCAATCTTAATAGTCACTCATGAACTAAAACTAGAATTCCACAATAATAGCAACACAGTATTAAATACCTACTCTGAGTTCCTTATAACTAAATTCATTATTATGAGAAAAATAATTAACCATATTTCTCAACTCTAAAAAGTTTTTACAAAACAGAGCATCTGAAACAAATGAATAACCTTTTGTCATTGCTAAAAATAATATCACCAACAATAAAAAATACTTCTACCACAAACATTGAATAGAAGGCTGCATGTGCTCACCACATTTCTTCACAAAAAAAATTAGTATCTATGACACAAGTATGCACCAGTCATTGGCAAAAAGATAACTAACATAAATTCCTGATTACGAAAACAAATTACCAACAAACATGTTTAGAAGTAATACAACAAATACACCTTGTAGCTATATAAAGCTGCCCCCAATTGGACAGTTTGTTAAATATATTATAATAAATTGCTCCCTTAGCTTCTTCTGTAAGTACATAATGTGAAAAGTTATTGTAGCCAAGGTCTGCAGTTATTTTCTTCCACAGTAACTTTAAAGTGGAGAGAGTCATTACATGGGTCAATAAAAAAAGCACACTAATGCTAAGCAGTAGAAAATACATGCAGAAGTAAGTACATCGAGCGCCAGAGTGGGAACTTGCAGTTTATTAATAAATACTCGTGCTCTAATGCTCAGAGAGCGTCTCTCACTGCAGATGTTCATTAGGTTTTACTTTCTCTGCCTTGAATAATTAATACATTATCCATTATGGCAAAGCCAAGAGAGCGTATCATTTTGACAAAAATACATGTATATTGGAAAGATTCTGGGGATATTCACTAGCTAGTTGAAAAGGTATTGTATCATCCAGTAGCTAATCTTGTACTCACGAAACCCACCAAAACAATTTGTTAAGGTATCCACTATTAAAATAATCACAAAACAATCTAACGGGAACTGTTATAGACAAGTAGACGGAGCAGCCATGGGTTCTCCTGTTTCTGCAGTTGTGGCCAATTTGTACATGAAATTCTTGGAGGAAGAAACTTTAAACTCAGCTCCAGTTAAACCTGTATTATGGAAGAGATATGTAGATAAAACCTTGTGCATAGTTAGAAAGGAAGTGAAAAACATTTGAACCACTTAAACTCTGTAAGACCTTCTATAAAATTCACCATGGAATCAGATGAAGATATTAAGCTACCTTTTTTGGATTGCATATTAAAGAGAGAGAGTGACAGTATGCTTACATCCACTGTGTACAGGAAACCTACACACACAGATAGATACCTTCACTTTAGGTCTCATCATCCTAATCATGTAAAGAGAGAAATAGTGAGATGCTTGTATCAGAGAGCTAGGAGGGTAACTAATATGAGTGAAAACTTGAAGGAAGAAGAGAAACACCTACACAAAGTACTTCAAAGTATTGCAGTATACGGTAATAGTCATCTTGTATCCGATTCTAATTTAAATTTTACATTCTTTTCCTTCTCAGCAAAATTACAAACATTGACAAAAATTGTTTTTTTGCCTTTTAGTTCCTCAAGGCCAATACTCAGTTCATTTATTTTTTGAGTGAAAGATGGAGATGTACTTTGTCGTCCTCCTCGTGATCCTTCATATCTTTCCTCTTCATCTTCTCTGTACATCCTATGTTGCTGTATTTGCATGACACTATAGTATACTCACACTCACTGGCTACATGATCCTGGACTCTTCCCCTCTCTATAGTAAGTGTACAGTCTTTGTTGAGACAAGGAATGGGCTTCTTGGAACACTTCTGGCCATGTTCTGTAGTGATGCTTACATATTCCTCACTATACTAACAGATACTTCATTATGTTGACACTTGTTGGGGTAACATATTAAGGTATATCTGCAAGAATTCTTGACATGGTCCTCTAGAGCTATGGTTCCTGTCCATTGACAGACATGCTTGTCACACCATACACGCAAAGCTTTGATCTCCCTCGAAACAATCTTAATTACTACAACTTCAGATAACTTCTAGCTTACTTCTTACGTCTCCAAAGTATTAGGGTCTTTTCCTCTGCACATGGGACAAGGCGTGCTGCCATTTATTTTCAATGCACTCCTTAACAGAATAAATCCTGCTTGATCTTCGGCACATGAACTGGAAGCGATAAATATCAAACATTTTGGACTCACTGTCAGGCTTACCTAAATGAATGCACTGCTGTCCATGAACGCAAACATGGTACTGCAAAAGCTATCTCAGTTCAGAATTTGATAGAACAAGTTGCTAATAATGCCTTGAAGATACAGCAATACCTTCTAACAGTCGGTTCAACTGCAATTTTGCCACCGAAACCCTCGAACCATGTGGCACAAGTTTTATTGGTGAATTACTAAAGGAAGATGTAGCTACATCTCAGAAACTACTATTACTCTCCCCCTTGATGTCATCTGCCCCATTGAACTGAAAGATAAGAAGTTTGAAGTTAATAAAAGCAGTTCAAGCTCATATATTCATGAATTTTGGGAAGTTCTTCAATTGATAGAGCCAGTTCTGACAAGAAGAGACACTAATAAGAAGCATGTGTCTGACAAAGAAGGATTGAAAGACTTTTTGATTATTGCTGCGTAACGCGTCATTATTTTTCTCTATCAAAAAGTGTGGTGAAGAGGGATGTAGGATATGCAAGCCTGTACGTATGCCTAAATGTGAGTTTGGAGAAAATCAAGCCCCTACCAGATCCTATACTTGGAGAGAAAGATCACTATTTACCTTTTTGTGATGCCTTCAAGAAGAAAACCACTGAAAGAGATCGACCCTCACTTGCTTATAAAATACTGACAAGAAGCCAAAACCACTACCATTCCCAGCACGTGTACAACACGTCAACAATATTGGAGTCATGTTGCAAAGTGAAGAATGCAACCTTTGGAGGCTCTTGTACTCTAAGCGTAAACTGTCTCTTCCAGATAAAACTGAAATTCAGTATATACTTGATGACTTGGCTTACAAATGTGGCTCAGCCCTACAAAATCCTAATCTTCCTGAGAAGTTCTCATGTGTGTATAAGAACATAAGGTGCTCAGATCCAATTGAGAAATAATATTACTCTGCTGGTTATGAGTCAATTTGCACTTACTGTGCTGCTGATGATGATATGGAATATGACAGCAACAAATGTTACCCTTTGTGTTCTTCATATACCAGACCCAAAAAAAATTGCCTAAGAGAAAATATTAACAGAACTTTTTTTCAATTGAATTGTGAGCTAGGTGTTATTCTAGTTTTGTTATGTAAACTTCCTACCTATTACTTACTATATGCAATTCAATTTTTCCAATGCCACTTTCCTAATAATGAATAATGAATAATAAATAATGTCAATGACACTCTTCCATTGCCAACCAGAATTCTCCAGGAATTTTGCCAAAGTATTGCCTAATGAATGATTTGCACATGGTTGTAGATAGCCCACTGTGACCATTACATCATTATCACAATTTTTTACAGCTGTGTTATTTCTAAATAGTACACATTTTGATTTGAAAATTACTCGACTATCAATAACATTATATAGTTGTCTATATACCATCAAATTAATTCTATAAAACGATGCAAAAATACACTAAGAACAAGATTGTATTCTAATTGACATTTTCTTTAAAATATTTAAAAAAAGTAATATGCTCTCTGTACTTATACTAATGTTACGGTACTTGAGTTATTGTAGCCAAGGTCTATCATTATGTTCTTGTACAGTTACTTTAAAGTGGAGAGTGTCATTGACAAGGTAGCAAGTATTGGCAGCTGCATTGTAGGACAACTTTGAATGAGGAATAAACTTTGATTTACCCCAACCATAGCCAATTCTTCCATGTTTATCCTCATTAAACAGTATATTTACTCTTTCACGTCCTGCATCTTGTAACTGGTTTACTAGCTCAAAAGTGACAGTCCCTTTGAAGGGCCACTTGAGTTGATCCTTATATGAAACATCTAAAAATTGCGCAAACACTGACACATGAGTTCCTGCACCATCACCATCTCCATTGCAGTACACTATAATAGTCATCTTGTATCCATTAGGAACTGTGAAGAAAGGCTCTGATTTAAATTTTACTTTCTTTTCCTTCTTCTCAGCAAAATTGCAAACATTGACAAAAATTGTTTTTTTGCCTTTTAGTTCCTCAAGGCCAATACTCAGTTCATTTATTTTTTCGATTGAAAGATGGAGATGTACTTTGTCGTCCTCCTCGTGATCCATCATATCTTTCCTCTTCATCTTCTCTGTACATCCTATGTTGCTGTACTTGCATGACACTATAGTATACTCACACTCACTGGCTACATGATCCTGGACTCTTCCCCTCTCTATAGTAAGTGTACAGTCTTTGTTGAGACAAGGAATGGGCTTCTTGGAACACTTCTGGTCATGTTCTGTAGTGATGCTTACATAAGTGCCTTCTACTACACAATATCCACACTTGTGAGATCTGTTGGGGCATTCGGACTTTAAATGGTCTTCTAAGTCTTTCCTCATTATACTAACAGATACTTCATTATATGTACACTTGTTGGGGCACCATATTAAGGTATATCTGCAAGTATTCTTGACATGGTCCTCTAGAGTAGCTACAGTTCCTGTCCATTGACAGATGTGCTTCCCACACCTCACACGCAAAGCTTTGATCTCCTTCAAACCTGGAACATGCAAGCAAGTAACAATCTTAATTACTCAGACTTCAAAGAGAAATTTCTAGCTTACTTCTAACATCCTCAAAGTATTTTGGGTCCTTCCTTCTACACATGGGACAAGGCTTGCTGCCATTTTTCTCAATGCACTCCTTACAGAATAACTTGCCACATCCTCCAGAGGCTCCATGCTGCATAGGCTGGCATTTAGCTACTTCTAGACATATGGAACACTTCAATATGTCCTCAGGCTCATCAATGAAATCATAATTAAACTTGCTACAGGCCATCTTCAAGCAAAATTAATTTGTTTTTCGGTTGACAGTGAGGTTCACCTTATTATAACTATAATCATATATCTTTACATCATTCACGAGGTATACTGATCTCCAGCCAACCCCGCCCCCAAAACCTGTCCAAGTAAAGCTGAGAGGAGGTTCTTCAATAGGAATTGGACTAATTGCTCTGTGATGAATTGTACCCATAAATTAGGGGCAACTAGCTACCTACAAACTATGAAATATTATGCCCACAATAATGTATTGTGCACTACCAAATGTTTTAAAATAGTAGCATACAATAATTATCCACTCTTTTATTTTCTTGTTTAAAGTTTGCCATCATTCTACATCACTGCAACAACAGTGGTGGTGTGTATATTTATGAAACATGGGTAAAAAAAAGTAAGTGAGACTAAAGCAAGTAGTAGAGGATGATTACAATGGATGAGCCACTGTGTGGTGGGGTACTTGCTAGTTGCTTACAATGTGGTATTGTTTAGCTAAGTTTTAAGGTGGTTGGAGGTCACTTGGAAGTCTGAGATAATATTGTAATAGCTAGGTAATGTTTAGTAGTGGTCACTAGGTAAACAGGGTTATTTGTAATATAGCTGGCAAGTATGTTTACAATTAAGTCATGAAGTTAATAATTCAGTAAAACTTTTCGAGCATTGGACAAAAGCAGGTCACAAAACTAATAAATAATGGTGCTGTTTATTTTGTATAAGTTCAATGGCAACACATGGAATAACTTCCATATATGGTATAATTTCTATTTCATGAGCCTGACTGTTGGAGATTAAAAGCCAAAAGACTGGATCCCTCAGCTGCAGACTCAGCTATTCAATTATTACCCCATTACCACACACTAATATAAACTAGGATTCTCAATTGACTGCAAAATAATAGCTACTAATAAATAAATACACAACATATTTTATGCCACGATATCAATGAGGGAAGAATTCACCACATTTTTCAACACTATTAAAAAGAACAATAGCATAAGTACGGGTAGTCGTTTGAAAAAGACATTTACTAACCAAATCAAAATTCCTGCATTTGACGTAAGTTCAGCTGCTTTCCAAAAGTGCCTAGATATCTTCACAGAAGCAGTTTGTTGGTAACTCTTGGTGTAAGGGCTCCCCACACCCTAGGGTAATGAGCTTGCTCAATACAGCCATGAGATAATATTATGTGATAACTTGAGTAATCTCAGTCACCTTGAAGATATTTAGCATGGAATAAATAAATTTATTTATCATTACTCAGGCATTCCCAAAGAGATTGTATTTTAGTGCTTTCTCATAAACTAATGGTAAACAATAATACTTAAAACATAACAAGATTATAAACACTAGCTATAATTGCTAGTTAAAATGTTGATATATAATGCTATGCTTTTATATCATTAGTCTGCAGATACACATGTTAAGTGTTCTGTGTCTATGTATTTGATGAGTAGGCTACTTGAGGCCAAAAAAACTAAATACATTAATTATCATCATTCATCATCTATGAACTGTGTAAGCAAGCAGTATGGTTCCTGTTCACGCCTGAAATGTGAGAAAGTTGGTGAGCAACTAGCAGGGAAAAAACTGTTCTAAGCACTTTTAAGCTCATGATGAATAATCAGAAAGAGATTGACAGGCAGGATCGTTTGCCAGCCCATATTGAATCCCCTGGAACCAATAAGGATAACCTTTTCAATGACTTAATCACCCTCTTTGATAAAATTAAAAAAAAGGTTCATTTGGCATGATGGAGGCAGAACGCTTGGTAAAAATGGCATTTATTCTTTGTGTGATACCTTATGGTACATAGACGGACATCATCAACCTTAGAGGTACGTTCTGGATCCATACCTGCTCCATTTAATAGCTTTGATGGATACAATGTTCCTGAACGAAGCAAATACAGGAAGTACAAAGCAGCCAACTGTTTTATAGAAGTATGTTTCTAAGACTTTATTCTCCTCAGTAGCTGGATCATGCTCTCAAAGTGGACTGAATTATAATCGGCTACATATGGTGGCTCTCCAGTGCTGTGCTATATTACGGTTCAAGAAATGAATTTTTGATAGCTAGCTAGTGCAGCACTGAAGATATAGCAATACCTTCCAAACAGTCAGTTCAACTGCAATTTTGCCACCGAAACCCTCGAACCAAAGTTGTAGCTCAGTACAAAAGTCGGCTGCTTGATTAAATGATGATTAAAAAATGACAGTTTAGTCAAGACCATTTTGATACGCTTATTGTGCAACTATATTCCGATATTTGCATGGATATGTTGTAATGTTTATAGATATTTCACTCTTTATGTGCATGGATGACAACCCTCATCTGAAATTGTGGAGCCTGGTGTGCCTGTAGCAGCTGTGGAAAGAGGACGTCAAGTGTTTGTATCACTAATTCAAACTCAAACATTCCAAGTTTGTGATCATGATTTCATTTGATTCAGTGTCATACCAACTGTGTTATTAATTGTTGACATTCCTACTGCTATTGATGGTTCCTGGTAGATGGACACAATTTATTGCCAGCCTAAAGGATGCAATGTTTGAGCCATCCAGTGAACTGAGGCATGCCACTGATCAATTAAATGGTATTCTCAACACTACACTAACAAACAAGTCTGTCCTGTTTCTATACACTGATGGTGGTCCTGACCACAGGACCACATTTGTTTCAACACAGTTGGCTCTAATTGCATTATTCCTCAATCTTAATTTGGATATCTCTGTGCAGCTAGGACTGCTCCTCACCACTAATGGAGAAATCCTGTTGAACGCATGATGTCACTCTTGAACCTTGGCTTTCAGAGAATAAATAGGCTTGATGCAGAGTTCAATGATGGAAAAAGCTAAAGGAGCTTTTAAGAATTGTAACAATGTTGCACAACTTCGAAAAAGGCAGGTGAATTACTAAAGGAAGATGTAGCTACATCTCGGAATCTACTATTACTCTACTCCTTGATGTCACCTGTCCCCTTGAACTGAAAGATAAGAAGTTTGAAGTTTATAAAAGCAGTTCAAGCTCAGATATTCATGAATTTTGGGAAGTTCTTCAATTGATATAGCCAGTTCTGACAAGAAGAGACACTAATAAGAAGCATGTGTCTGACAAAGAAGGATTGAAAGACTTTTTTGATTATTGTTGCATAACTCATCATTATTTTTCTCTATCAAAATGTGTGGTGAAGAGGGATGTAGGATATGCAAGCCTGTACATATGCCTAAATGTGAGTTTGGAGAAAATCAAGCACCTACCAGATCCTATGCTTGGAGAGAAAGATCACTATTTCCCTCTCTGTGATGCCTTCAAGAAGAAAACCACTGAAAGAGATCAACCCTTACTTGCTTGTAAAATAAACACAAAATCCAATGTCATCACTAAGCTAGCAAGGCCTGATACATGTACTATAAGGGATGGTATATATACAAATTTGAGTCAATTATGACATATTAGTAGCAAATCAAAAACCCTGTAGGTGCACACATAGTAACACTAAATTGTCCAGAACAAACAGCAAAATGACTCTGGAGGACCATATCAACCTATTGATAACTTATTTATCTTCTTTTTTCCCTAGCTCTTGCCCGGTCCATCGGTAACAAATACAGTAGCTAAAAAATGAGCGCTCATTCTGAAAAAGGGTGGCTCGTACGACACAAGTCGAGCCCCCATAAATCCACCCCTGCATCATTCAGTTCATGTATTCCTATACGTAGCAACAAGTATTTAGCCATTAACAACTTATTTTTTTAGCTAACAAATATGAAATTACATTTTACCTCACCTTTTCCCGAATAGTGATAACTTTTGTAATATCAAAATAAGCCATTCAAACTATCTAAATGACCAGCAATTCCTGACAAAAAGCACTCCAGCTACTACAAAATGGCCGAGTGTTTGAAATTACGCATGGTAAAAGGATTTCAATGCTTGTATAGTATTCTCTCGCCCCGAAAAAAAAAAAGTATTTCTAAGGAATTCTGAAAATCAAAACTTGCTTACACATGTAGACAAAAATATTTTTTTCCAAAACCACATCTTGCTTCACCGAGTAGGTGTGGCTGGACAAACACACATGGCATGTGGAACCAATGTGGACTATTTTGCCTGAGGCTTCTAAGATCTGCTATGAACTAGCATCTGGAAGGTCGCAGAAAAATGACGGTAAAAGTACCAAACATGACATTCCACCCGTTTTACCTTAGCACGTTATCTCCTTAGTTACACTATGTAGTGAATTTCAATGATGGACGGCACTTAGCTGATTCATGTCCACTTTATGCTTCTATTTACATTTCCATTGACACTTTCCAACACAATCATCTCACTCAAACATACAACCAGCAAGTTACTTTGATCCAGTCAGTCAGTATTATAGTAAAAATAAAGGATTATGACAAAGTGTGATTTAAATTTATTCAATTCTTTGTGAAAAGGGCCTTTGTTTGATAAAAACACAAACATTTGATCAGGAACACTTTGACAAGTAAGAAAACTTGCCTTACTGGTTCCATAATTAAAATCTAGAGGTCACCAAAGGTCAAATCAGAGGCACCTCAATATCCGAAATTGTTTTTATACAATTATGCATACCAAAATTTTCATGTTTTGGTCAAAAAGTGATCACTATGTTCACATTGTGTACTCACATTGCCCCAGTTACTGCTGACCACTGCACTTAGACTTCAACAATAAATAGAGATGAAAAACTAATAAATAAGTTTTTAATGAAAAGCATAAAGATGAGTGTATTATTAACTGCTTATAGTAAGCTCTCTCTTCCCTACATATAAAAGGATAAAAATTATTGAATGGATGAAACTAAAAAAAATTTGGACCCGAATACATAGAATTTGAAGTTCCTAACAAACCACACACTATTAACTACAACACAGCATTAAATAAATATAAGAGATATCCTGTGTATGTATATGTGTGAGTGTGTATATGTGTGAGTGTGTATACGTGTGAGTGTGTGCCTGTGTGTGTAATAGCAAAACCATAGGTTTGAGGGAAATCGCTAATTATTGTACTGATCTCAAGGGCAAAGCCTGAGGGAGAGGGTTAGAGTTTCATTAGGCAAGTCAACTTCTCCAAAAACTTCATATAGATATAATATGTATAGACATAAGTCCGCATCCGATTTTGGAAGATTAAATTACTTTTTTGACAGTGATATTATTTTTGTTACGGTAATCACAATTTTTCACTGCTGTGGTATTTCCAAATAATACAACACTTTTTGTATTAAAAAATGACTTGGCTATAGCTTTAATATATAGCTGTCTACATTATCATCGACAAAATAATTTTATGAAAATTAATCACGCATAAAATATATTGGACACAATACCGTCTTTCAATTGACATTTCATTAAAAAAAATTTTTTTATTAAATACAAAGTGCTAAACCACTTTAAACTGTAGCCAAGGTCTGTCATTGTGTTCTTGTACAGTTACTTTAAAGTGGAGAGTGTCATTGACAAGGTAACAAGTATTGGCAGCTGCATTGTAGGACAACTTTGAATGAGGAACAAACTTCAATCTACCCCAACCAGCACCTCCAATTCTTGCATATTTATTATCAATAAACACTACATTTGCTCTTTCATGTCCTGCATCTTGTAACTGGTTTAGTAGCTCATAAGTGACAGTCCCTTTGAAGGGCCACTTGAGCTGCTCCTTATATGGAACATCTAACAATTGCGCAAACACTGACACATGAGTTCCTGCACCATCACCATACCCATTGCAGTGCACTATAATAGTCATCTCGTATCCATTAGGAACTGTGAAGAAAGGTTCTGATTTAAATTTTACATTCTTTTCCTTCTTCTCAGCAAAATTACAAACATTGACAAAAATTGTTTTTTTGCCTTTTAGTTCCTCTAGGCCAATACTCAGTTCATGTATTTTTTCGAGTGAAAGATGGAGATGTACTTTGTCGTCCTCCTCGTGATCCTTCATATCTTTCCTCTTCATCTTCTCTGTACATCCTATGTTGCTGTACTTGCATGACACTATAGTATACTCACACTCACTGGCTACATGATCCTGGACTCTTCCCCTCTCTATAGTAAGTGTACAGTCTTTGTTGAGACAAGGAATTGGCTTCTTGGAACACTTCTGGTCATGTTCTGTAGTGGTGCTTACATAAGTGCCTTCTACTCCACAATATCCACACTTGTGAGATCTGTTGGGACATTCGGACTTTAAATGGTCTTCTAAGTCCTTAAGCAACATATTAAGGTATATCTGCAAGTATTCTTGACATGGTCTTCTAAAGTAGCTATGGTTCCCATCCATTGACAGATGTGCTTCCCACACCTTACACGCAAAGCTTTGATCTCCCTCAAACCTAAAACATGCACATAACAATCTTAATTACTCCAACTTTAGAGAACTTCTAGCTTACTTCTAGCATCCTCAAAGTATTCTGGGTCCTTCCTTCTACACATGGGACAAGGCTTGCTGCCATTCTTCTTAATGCACTCCTTACAGAATAATTTGCCACATCCAGAGGCTCCATGCTGCATAGGCTGGCCTTTAGCTACTTCTAGACATATGGAACACTTCAATATGTCCTCAGGCTCATCGATAAACTTGTAATCAAACTTGCTAATAGCCATCACAACTACCTTATTTACTTTGTGACCTTTAACCCAAGACAGGGTGTCATTGGCTGGTGCCCAGGAGAATACTAGTGTGGGTTCTATATCCTCCCCTGGGGCCACCAGCCAATGACATCCTGTCTTGGGTTAAAGGTCACAAAATAAGTAAGGTAGCTGTGATGGCTAATAGCAAGTTTGATTACAAGTTTATTGATGAGCCTGAGGACATATTGAAGTGTTCCATATGTCTAGAAGTAGCTAAAGGCCATTTTTGTGCACACTTACTGAGATAGCAAATCTCTGGGTTGGTGATATAACAAGGCTGCCTTGAAGGCCATCACATGACAGATTTCAAGTGTTGCATATGATCCCTGGTGATGTCCAGTACAAATAGAAACTCAGATTGAGTAACAGACTGAGTAATGTCAATTTCCTCTGAAGGTTCTGGGATGTCCTAATAGGCTAGGTCATAAGTGTCTTCAGCTTTGATCGGCCTGGTCAGAAGTCTGCCTAAGGCCTGAAGCATCTCAGGTCCTGTTTTCCAGTTGAGTGATAACCCGAGTGACATTTCCAGTGATAAACCGAGTGACGTTTCCCTTTGCTGATGCCATTATCTTCTTGTGGTCCATGCTGGTAAGACAGAGCACGAGTGAAACAGTAATACAACAATATGTACAATGGCTAATAGACAGTAGTCATTGTAAATAGAGTACGTTGATGAGGAGAGTAGAAATAGTTCATAGACAGAACTGAATCCGGCTCAAAGGGACCAATGTTAATGATGTAGCTTGCTCGGTACAAATGTCCACTGCGTCGCAGGGAGACAACAGAATAGTGACTCAACTGCCCACAGTACCCTGCTGAACCCACAGCAGAACAATCCCACACTAATTACGTGTTCAGGATACTAAGTAATAAAATATTGAATTTAAAAACTGACAAACAAAAGTAGTAGTAGTAGTAGTAGTAATAGTAGTAGTAGTAGTGGTAGTAGTAGTAGTAACATAAGTAAGAGTAGTAGTCGTAGTAAAATATGAGAGGATGCTTTACTCCACCCTTTTATGTGCAGAGCATAACAGGGGCCCCATGAGACAAGGCATGAAATGAAACAAAGTGCAACCAAAGAATGGAGACTTTAGGGTGAATGAGATATAATACGTGAATAAGGGTGAACACAAGATTCAGTAATTACGAATGTAGACAGTCAAACATGCAAATAGCAATTCAAGCTTTGTTCACGTTTTCTGTTCAGGTATGGCCTGAACAATATATACCAAAATTCTTTAGTGAAGGACTCGCTTCACCCGCCCAATAATCAACCGTTAACTAAAGTGAAGTGGAATTTACCCTAACATTGTAGGAGCAATTCAGCACTTTCATTCATACATACAGTAGTATAGTATGTCCAAGTTGAGTTGGCGCAGTAAAAACCGTTAATAACTTTTGAACGGAAGTAGCTACGCTTCCGGGGTTTGTACCATTCGAAAGCTCGTGCCGAAGCAGTTCAGAAAATTTCCTTTAAAAACTTCAGAGCCAGCGGGAAAGTGCAGTTCCAAAACTCAATAGAAAAGTCTATGGGAATAAATAAAACCACCACACGTTTCCCGCGCTACACGCAGTGGGATTTAGTCACACGCTCAAACCGGGCCAACCACGTGCGCAGTACCTCAGAGACAATTGTAAACAAAGAGCAGTCGTAGTTTGGTGACTTCATTTCTACCTTTCTGCTTGACATTCTGGTTCATTTTTAGGCTCAGGACTTTGTTGCTATTCAAGGCTACTTAACAAGAGCAAGCTACAGTGTGAGGTACGTTTGTAACACGGGTTTTTTGTCCACTCAGATTTTCTCACCAGTTTAAATAGGGCCTATTTATTTAGAACTCAGCCAATTTACTGTTTGCTGACCAAGATAATGAGATATACAATTCATCATAGACTCTATATGCCACTATCCATGCTTTAGCTGTCCATTACTCCTCATATCTATATAGGTACAGTTCTCTATGGTTATAGGGATGCTATTGACCACCCTCCAAATTCAACTGCTGCTTGTATCTACCACAATATCGACATGTCATCATAAAATCATATAATATATATTGTATATTTCATTATAAAATTTATATTAATTATGTCAATTGTTTTGTATACTTAAAAAAAAGTTGAAATTTAACAAGTAGATAGAAAATATAGTAAAATCATGAATAAAATGATATGAATGATTCAGTTTGAAGGACAAAGTAATACTGGAATGTGTGTGGCCATAGCTAAAGGTGTAACTGATGTACTGGACTCTTCACATTACTGTTGATTACTTCAGAAGTTTGTCACACCAAGAAAGTAAGAATAGAGTTTAAATACACGCTTAAGCACACAACAATCAGACTTACTTGAGGAGGGTTTCAGCCGCAGTCCTGTGCTTCTTTTCCTCTAAGATTTGTACTACATTAGTAGCTCCGGATCGCCCTCCGCAACCTTCAGCCAGTTTTAGCGCACAACTAGAAGCTTGTATAAACGATAAACTGCGGGTGATTAGTTATAACCGAGCATATATTGAATACAGCCGCGGTAGAAACTGCCATAGCTTCTTTTTCATTTCAACAAGTAAACTTATGGTAATAATGCGCACCTTAGACCTGCCCCATTTTTACTGTGGGCGTCGACGTTTTCACGTGTTTGAGCTACTACTGTCATGTGACCTTAATTCGTTTCCGGTTTCACCAAGTGCATTCTTCTTTTGCCACATTTGTAGTCGCGCCAACTCAACGTGGACATACTATAGTATATATTTACTTATCCCTAGTCCCGCCTGTGAGCTGACTTACCAATGTGCTGCTGAACTGCCCATTTGAGAAGAATCTGTGCCGGAGTCTTATTGTGCCTGACTGCCACACCCACCACCTTAGGCTGCGACAGTAGCTACAAACACATGATACAGACACTTCCTCATAAGCACTTCAATAAGTAAAGGGAAAAATCACAACTATTAGATATCGAAATTTTCAGACATATGAGTCATTTTTTATGTGAACATAATTCAAAATTCAGTTATCCAAAGAGCAGTTTGATTTCTATACCAAGCCCTACCTGAGAACAGACTTTTCCTTTTATTTTGGCTTTTTTCAATCTTTTTTTTTTTCTTCTATAGATGCTGGCTGTTGTTGAGAATCATGTTGCTTTTATCATCCAGCAAGTGAAATGAGTGAGATACTATTAAGGGTGAATAATGCAAAATTGGGTATATGTTATATATGTGTATGGATGGTATGTGTGGGTGTGGCCACAAGAGAGAAACGAGAGAAGAAGAGAGAAGAATTAAAGAGAAAGAGAAGATCAAGGAGAACAATGTCATTGTGTCATTGTGTGTGTATATCTTATGAGCAGCGTGTGCATAGTTGAGTGTGTGTAATTTCGTGTGTTAGTTTGTGCCCCGGACTTCCGGTGGATTGTCTTTCACTTCATAGGTGCGCATGAGTGACAAAGGACTCAAATAGCCGGTCACGCATGCATCTCATCAGTTAACTAAATATCAAGATAGATTTAAAACTCTACTTGAACTCTGTGGATTCTGGTGGCAGCGTCATCGGGAGCGGCTGGCTAGTCCATGAATAAGTTGAGTTAGGGCTTCCGACAACTACCTTACCTACAGTATGTATACCCTATAAACGCATGTGTGGGTTTTTTTTATTCTCCTAAAAAAAGGTTTTTTAGGCTTGACTCCAATTTTCTCTGATACAACAGCATTAGGGGAAAGGTGGGGGATAAGAAAAGCTGAGATAGTTAAGGGAAAAAAGAGAGCAGGAAAGAGAAGCTGATGTGGTCTTAACCAATGGTAGAGAATGATAACAAATGAATAAAAATAACTTGCATTACTGCATTATAAGCAGTACGTCTAGCATCACTGTGTGGTGGGGTACTTGCTGCTTAATTATTATTGTTATTATTATTATCATTATTATCATTATTATTATTATTATTAATATTATTATTAATTGAAAATGTCACTGTGTGGCGGGGTACTTGCTACTTAATTATTATTATTATTATTATTATTATTATTATTATTACTATTATTATTAATTGAAAATGTAGACACATTAAAATCTCCAACCACCCGATGTGAAAGGGAGATAAGGGCGCTGCTAGTAAGACCACACCCTCCTTGTATACTCACCTGACCACACCCTAGAGATGAGTAGGCCTGGAAGTAGATACCCTTGCTCTTACAATATTCCCTGACTTGTTGTTGCAGCAACGCTGGATGGCACTCACTCTGTCGAGTAAACAACAAAATCAAAATGTGTTTGTAAAAGAAACACACAGATAAACAATACAAATATCACACCTCCATGACAACAGTCTGCTACAGAAAATTGATGTGTCTGTGAGAGTAACTATTCCTACAAGTGTTTTAGCCCTCTTTTTAGGAATACTGAATTACTGTGTAGAAACTCAGACATTCACTGACACTCTTTTCAAGGCAAGTTGACAAAAATAATTAAGCTGAAAATCTCCCATTGTTGTTGTTGTTGGTTGTTGTTGTTTTAATTCTTCCTCTTTGTATTTGTATTGTTCACTTATTAGGTTACTGCAATGACAATCCTTTCCTGGTTGTAGTCAATGCTACAATTCTGAAACAAGAGTGGGCAATTTAAATATGCATGCAAATACTTCATATTTGTACTACATGCACATTCCTTTTACATGTATGTGTGTTTAAACATATAGCTAATTGACTAGCAAGTACCCCTCCACACCATGGCGCTTGATGTACTACCTTTTCAAACTAGGAATGCAGTACTATTTTATCCATTGGTATCCCTCTCCTACTCTCTTTCTTCCTGAGCCATCTCAGTTTTTCTTTCCTCCCTTCAACTCACATATCCCCTTCTCCTTTGTCTATCTCTCTTGCTTCTCAGTATCTCTCTCCTTTTAATTGACATTGATTCCTATCTCCTTCTACCGAATGTGACGAAGCTTTACCCTGCCACACTGTGGCACTTGATGTACATAGTAAGTTTAGAAAATAAGAAACATTACAGCACAAGATATCTTGGTTTCACTTCTTCATTGAATTTATCACCTTGGTCAGCCTTTTTCTATTTTTTTTTCCTTCCATCCTTGATTTCTCCTGCTTCTCTGCCTTTCTTCTACCCATGACTTGTGGTAGATTATGGTTAGCTACTGTAGGTGAACACTCTTTCCCAACTCAGTTCAGCAAATGAATTATTCATGAATACAGAAACCCAGTGTTCAGTTTTTATATAGGGCGGGGGATACTGGGCAAGAAAAAAAGGAAAGAAAGAAGATTATAATAACTTTAAAAAAGATTATAATAGCTTTGTAAGGCTCTATGGGAACTTTGGTTTGGTTGTATTCTGGTGGGAGACTGCAAACTTGCAAGTCACTGGTTGAAATTCCAAATGAAAGCAAAAGAAAGAGCTTAACGTTTCCCCTCCCACCCATTCAGGAATGATGATGCTTTACCAACTCAGCACACGAATTATTCATAAATACACATTCCGTCATTCGTTGTCGTCATCATCACTGACCCACAATCGTAAATATGAAACAAGCTCACAAGCCTGTCACTATAAAGATATACAAGAATTAGTCAAAACAAATATGGCCACTTCGGACGTGGTAAATGACATCATAAAGTAAAACAGAAAATATTTTAAAAGCTAAGATAGTTCAGGAAAAAGGAGAGCAGGAAAGGGAAACTGATGTAATTTTAACCAAGTGGCAATAAATATCTTATGCTACTGTACTTATTGCAATACATCAAGCGCCACATGTGGCGGGGTACTTGCTAGACCATTTGATATTATATTTTCGTCAAAGGATTCATCCTACTTGCTTGTTGTTGTTTTTTTTTTGTCATTATTCATACTTTTATTTTCATTGCTAAATAGCACTGCCCAGAATAATTTCAATGCTCTATTACCTAGCAGATCAAATGTGGTGAGAATGCCGGCAAATCACTGTGACCAATCAGAAATTATTTAGTTTTTCACTGTTGTGGTAATCAAAAAAACAACACATATTTTTTTTGTATTGAAATGACTCTACCATGGTATTATGGGTGAGCAAGCGAGACACTATCAGGGGTAACACAATTGAAAATCTGGGATACTTGTTTGTTTATATATGTGTGGACATACGTATGTCATCTTGTACTTTGACCCTCACGTTTTTGTGTTTGCTTCGTGGTCTACCCCTTATACTCCACTAAACAGAATCTTTCGGTTTAGTGATCCCATATCATTCAAGTAAATTTAATTGTTTACCCCTTCATATTAGGTTATTTCAAATTGCCACAAGACACACTTCAGTCTGAAAAACTTACTATAACACTGTGCAGTAATTCTTTAGAACTTCTTGTTTTTTTTTTCAAGTTGCAAAATGTTATGGCAAATGGTTACTATGGTATTGAGACCCTTTACCAGATGCAATTTCTTTGTCGTTCATAGGCAGCTATGAGTGCTTGTTGTCAAAAGCTACTGGTAACTAAGACAGTCAGAATGCGATATTAAAGATTACAGATAATACCAGAACTTGGGAAATTGAGGTAAGAAAGTAGTTCAGTATTTGTTAGATAAAGTATGGACACAGCAGATGTACTTACACTTTTACAAATGGACAGATATATTCTTTTGAAGTGTTTCGTGCGCACAGGCTCGCTCGCCATTTGAGCGTAACATATCACTAGTTATAGCCCATTACCCGAGAGACCGCGCTTGTCGTTAAGAACTATAAATCTGATACAGTCTGGTATGCTCGTAAGAAAATGTATTAGCGGGGAAAAGTCTGATATAGTTCTTAGCAACCATAATTATGGTAGAAGGCAGATCAAAGCAAAATGGAATAATGAAGAGTTTGGGTACTTTAATACAATTACTAAGATAGCTAACGCTATACTTTGCTCGTTGTTTATGTTCTGGCTATAAAATAGTTATAAACCAAAATCATTAGGTTTGTATTTCGATTTATAAATCCTCGCCACTCGGGCTGCGCCCCCGTGTCCCTGTGTTTATAAATCGCATACAAACCTCAATTTTGGTTTATAACTATGACTTATTGGCGAGCGAGCGTAGCTAGCGAGACACTTACAGGGGTAACACAATCGAAAATCGGGGATGTTAGTTTATTTATTGGCGAGCGAGCGTAGCGAGCGAGACACTATCAGGGGTAACTCAATCGAGATTTCGCTATATTTATTTATTGGCGAGCGAGCGTAGCGAGCGAGACACTTACAGGGGTAACACAATCGAAAATCGGGGATGTCAGTTTATTTTTTTATTTGTATATATGTATGGACGTACGCAAGGCATTTTTGTACTTTGACCCTCGCGTTTTTGTGTTAGTTCGGTTGTCGACCCCGTCCCAAATTGCACTAAACAGAATCCTCTGGATTATCGATCAGTACCCGTATCACCCTAGAAATTGAATTGTTTACCGCTTTGAATTCTTTTTCGGATGCAGTTAAAACTTGACAACTTAAGGGACTTCCATTTCTATTCGAGTTAGTGGCGGTGGTAAGTCAATGCGCTCTTTGTCATGGTTATAAGCCGTGCGCACAGTATTTACCTGAAAATACATTGTCCACTAGACTACTGCGAAGGTAAGTCTGTGTAGGTGCATGTCCAGCTGTGTCAAAGCATTGTGTG
>WLWD01002095.1_pt1 | contig 78714 bp, 77 predicted proteins | sample 6712731 | NCBI WGS metagenome assembly WLWD01 (sample SAMN12718690, study PRJNA576275) | sponge metagenome | isolation source: marine sponge | host: Mycale hentscheli | place: New Zealand: South Island, Marlborough, Capsize Point | collected 2014-11-01 | reverse complement strand
CCACTTCTTTGCTACCTTTTGTGTTAGATGTTTTTGATATCTGATTCAATTGATTTATATCTATCAAATTCAGTTATTTTTTATGCCAAACTTAATAGACCAATGGAAAGTTCTTTTACATAAATTATTTCGTAAAAACAAAACAAACCCCCCCCCCCCTGATGCCACAACAAACTGCTGCACACCCAACCCAAGCTGTAGTGGTGTTAGCAAGACCTTGAATCTAGCTGCTTGCACTATAGCTTGTCCAATTGAAGCTACCTTAACTCCAGTATTCTGTCCAGGAATAATTAATTCTTTCAGACTGTCTGGAAGAAATTCAGTACCAGCTTCTTGTGATCTTAGGTCATCACAAGATGGGTAGACGTCATGAGTCATTGTGATGGATTTGATGTCTTCCTTGATGAGTCTTGCAACTGCCTGTACAAGTTTCATCTTTTCTTCAGTTGTGTTTTTTTCCCTGCTGCTGTTGCTTGTAGTATTTATGAAACACTGCTCTTGCTGTTGTTCTGAAGGTAGCCACATTTGACTTGCCATTAATTTCAGTCAAGATTATTTTCTCACCAAAGTGTTCTTGTAGCCTCTTCTTCATGTGGGTGTAGCCATATGCTTTATGAGCAGTGTTTGTGAGCTTCTGTTCCATGAGATCTATGAGGTGATCAATGGTGATTTGTTCATCATCATTTTCTTCCAGATATTGTGCAACCTGCAAGAATGCTATTGCCCTCTCATCAACTTGAGGCCGGGCCAGGCTTTGGTCTTTTAGAGTCTTCAGTGCTTGCCGACTAAAGAGCCATTGGCTTTTGCTTTCCTGTACGAAAATTGACACTACAAGTCTGATGATAGACTGCATCTGCTGCATGTAGGTCATGTACATGCAAAATGCGTGCTTTCACAGTATCAGACCAACTATCAGCTCGTTCACTGCATATTGCCAGGAGAGTGTCCTTTAATCCAATGGTCTTCACTTGCAGGACATCGTACTTCTTCCTCTTCCTCCCCAATTTGGCTGGTCTGCCACAGAAGAAACCATCAGTTGCAAAAGAAAACCCCTCCTCAGATGATCTAAGAACAAGTCCGTCACTGCTAGTACTTGGCTTTGGCTGCTCATGCTTGGTGTCTTTGGCAATCTGATCAGGCTTACAGTAATTACGGCGGCAGTCCTGGTGTACCTTTTCACCACGTACAGTGTGAATACTGTCTTTCCTCAATAATATACTGGCTTAGTTGATAGCTAGACTACCCTTTTCTCCAAGAGTTGATGCAGATGAGTCTACAGGATGTGTGCAAATAGCGCAACATTCAGACACCTCCATGGCTGAAAAATATAAACCAACCACTGAATGACTGCGAGTAAACAAATAAGAAGCAACATACCTCCTATAGCTTGATTCAATATGTAGTAGATATATAGAGCCTATTGAGTAACATGCATGCATGTGCTTGCAAAAGTAGCACTTAACCTCTAGCATGCATAGTCAGCTCCAAGGAATTTATACCAAAATATTAATATTATGTGTTGGGTCACAATATACCTGTTGTTGGTTGCCTGGAGCCAGATTTGCTTTCCCATTAAGAAAGCTTTCTAATTTATAATGGCATATAAAGATTGAAGAATAGTAGTAACCTCAGCTGAGATTTAAAGGGATACCTTAAACAGTAGTGACAGAAAATATAGCAAAAAAGAGTGTAAAATTTGGTTTTCATGACCTTACCCCCAGAGGATTCCTTAGGACTTTATGTTTATGTTAGTGAGGACATATTAATAACATGAAATAAGTTCAGTTTGCTTTCTTTAGTATGAGCTTGACCCAAAATTTTGTCTAAAATGGCCTTGACACAATAAAGTTTCATAGTGCATTATTCAATGATTCCAACAATTCATTTATATAATTGTCTAAGAGAAATGATTTTGGTACCAAAATACATATAGTTCATTTAAAGAGCTTTTCAATGATATGTTAACTTTAGACGTAGTTACTGTAATAAGTGAGATATGACCCAAATTCCACAAAACCACAAACAAGCTATTAAGTGGTTATATATTTTTGTGATTTTCACACTGTTCCCCCAGGAGGATTCCTTAGGACTTTTTTTCCTGTTATTAGGACATAATAAGGAATCAATATCTGTTGAGTTTGCTTTTGTTGCAATTAGTGTGAGGTCATTTCACAAAATGCTTGTACTATAGACAGTTAGTACACAATCGCTTCTCCCAAACACACTTGTTTCTTTTGTCTACGTCATGGTGGGCGAAGGGTTGACACCAAACTAAGTTGTGCTTGTCTGCGCACAGAGGGCACTTGATAACTGGCGGCGATTTATTCGGCTTGCTTGCTCTTGGCTGAGCTATTGGCTGGTGATGTGGGAGTGGTTCCAGAGGCGTCTGGTGCCATTTGTTTGACAAGTTTTCTGATGTATTCCTCGGCATCTTCTACTTCTTCAGGGGTCAACTGTGGTCAAACTCTCTGTGGTGATATACTAACACAATGTAAACAGCAAGATTTCTGGAGGGTACATTTACTGTCTACTATATCCTACTATATTCGGCAAGAAGTCGAAATATCGGGTTAAGTTTTAAGTAACAATATTATTGGTTGTAAGAACGAGAAAATTCGCTATTATTATAATTATTTCAGCCGAGAATGACTGAATCATTAACATAGTAATTATGCCACATCCTCATTCTGTTATGCCTTGCAGATAAATCATCTAAGGCACTTGGAAATGATTTGTATTAGAATTGTGGGTAGGGTATGGAGCTATGCTACATGTGTATAGGCTAAAATACAAATAGAACAAAAACAAAAATAAAATAAAAACAGTCAACAGCGTAGACTAATATGTTATTATTTTGATCACTGCAAAAGATAATTGGTGAGTGAACCACTATAAGGGATGTTTATGTCAATTATTTCAGCTTTTTATTCGGCTGTAAACTATAATCACTTAAATGACAACATCTGGTACAATAAGCAAATGATGGGTAATGACAGGATTAACACAATAATGAAGAGGATGGCTGCAACTGCAGGATTGTCTGGGAAGAAAACAAACCATTCAGCAAGAAAAATGATGTGACTTGTCTCACTTAACTGGACATAAAAATCTGCCAAGTCTCAACAATTATAAAACAGGCTGATTAGGGTATGGCCTGACCACTTTTTGGGGATGACATTACATATTCATGGAGAGAAAAAAAAACAGACTTTGGAGTCATGTTTTCATTGCAAACAATGATCATATAAGAAAGATTATGTGTTATATCATTACTTGCAGTGTAATTCTTTGTCATTTGATTAAAACACATGTCCAGTTAAGTGGCACATTTCATTACATATCTTTGTGTACTGGCCACACCCATGACCACACCTTTTCTTGGCCTGACCACTAAAATAGATCTTTCTCCAGCTCTGTATGTCTTGAGCTAATACAGGTAGCCTGAGCCTTCAATTTCTAGTATTTCATCAAGTGGTACTGCAAATCAAGACTTGACGACTCAGTCCCTGCTTGCTGGACCAACACTCATTGGTTGTACACTCAATATTGGCTTCCCTACAGCAACACAGATACCAAGTTTCACAATGTCCACAGCATCTAAAGACACACAATAATAATAGTGATAATTCACTAATAGATAAAAGAATAACACATATAGATATGTCGAAATGATGTATTTTTATTTACCATGAAAATTTTATTATGAAAACAGAAAAATTGGAATTAACCCCAAGGGGATGCAATAACACTTTTAGAATGTCAAATGGCCAAATTGATGTAATGGTAAAATATTGGGGTAGTTTGATTTGTATTAATCTCTATGGGAGTACCTGAGTTCAGTACATGATAATAATAATTATTGTCACTATAATTGTGGGGCTGCCCACAAGAGGATGAAGAATAAACATATCACACATTGCATAATCACACCTGTAACTTACCTAACTGTTCTAAAACATTCTCTTAGCTAGTGTGCTCTCACCTAATGAGCACAGTCAGTGCCTCGTTTCTTTTTATGTTACACTTGTGGATGGATGGCCATATAATATTTAACTATCCCATCATATCTTCAATAAGTCTTTGGTTGTAGTTACCTTCACACATCTCATGCATGCTATTAATTAATTGCTCCTTTATATACATCTGAGCATTGGAGGAGTATTTGATTTAGTTACTGCTGAGGGTGCAGTATCAGAGATCAACTCTGGTGGCAGTTATGCATTTCTGAGGGCAGTCTGAGTAGCTATAAAGCCTACATCCTCAAACTCAAAGGTGCCCCACAATTTTATTATTATTATCGTTATTATTTTATTGTTGTTATCATTTTTATTATTTTTTTAAATTTTGTTGTTATTTTTAATAATATTCTTATGGCAATGGTAACAACAAGAACAATTATAATTATATGATAATATGCAAAACAACAATGGAATGCTAGTAAATAACGGCAATGTTTACAAAAGTGTTATGTTGATGCTGACAACAATAAATGAATGCTGTTTGGGCTATCTTTGCTAAGTAATAAGTCTTTCTCTTCAACTTATTGACACTGAAAGAGAAACAAGACAGTACTTATAGACAAATTTTACATGGAGTCCAGGCATGCGCGCTCGCTTTTTCGCGAATTTAGTCCGGTCCGCGTTTTAGTCAGACCCACACTTATCCCTAGCCCTCGTCCGGTCGTCATCTGCGCAAAACCACACTAACGAAAACCCCACCTAAGTAACAGTGAAGGCTATTGGACTGTATACAATACTCCACTACCTGTATTTCGACAACACTACTACTACGTAAGTAGCTCCGCTTAACCTTACTAGAGTCGGTTAAGCGTCGGTTTGCGTTGAGTAGCTGTGGCGGGACTTTTGGCTATAGCTAGCGTATTTCTATTATTGAACAGCAGATGAGTCGCAGCAAGATACCGCCTCTGGCTACTTCCAGTGGCGCTGCAGGCGGAGGCAGACATAACAGCACGAATGCAGTCTCTGGAACGCTTCCCAGAACCTCCAGTAGCGGTTCACCTCCTCCTAAACCCAAAGAGAACTTTTTTGACATGCCTGACAACCATACCATGGACATATGGAGTCCTGGGTTCTCTAAGGACCTCAAAAGAAAAAGCAGGTGTGTTTATGTTGAGGGTCATGGATTGTCTTTAAGTCTCTGATGTTTTGTGTTTCTGCAGTGGTGGTAAAATGGCTGCAGCGGTTGTTGAAGATACATCAGTGGAAAGGGTGGGTGGGGCCTTCATTGATGAAGAACGAAGCCTAAAAATGCCAGGAAAACGGCCAAAAAAGAATTCTGGTGCTACTGGTAAGGTGCTTGGACATGAATACATTAGTTTTGGATGGATAAGGGATCCAGACTAACTGGATTAGAGTGAAGAGTAGCCATAGCAACAGCTGCTGAGAGCCAATTTTGGTATTGATTAAACACATTCCTCAAATGTGTGGCTGTTGTAAAGCATTGTTTTTTAAGGTGGCTCCATGCATACAGTGACGACTCTTCTAATGTATATAAGCTGAAATGGTCTGGTCACACTGAGAGCATAAGCAATTTTATAATAAGCAATTGATAAACACGTACATACTTGTTGAAGAACAAGGAACAAGACAATTCATGAAATATTATTTGAAGGAAGCAATACTTGTTTGTCTTAATTTTATTTTATTCTGGCTAACCAAATGTACGTGCATACGTGGTTTTGACTAGTTTACATGTTTCGATCTTCAGCAGGGATATCAGAAGCTGATGGAGCTACTTCGTCTAAGCCCCAATCTCATCTTGGTCGATCTCAGTCGCACCAGATAATGAAGGTGCAGAAGTTGACGGAGAGAGCTGGAGAGAGGCCATCGGTAACTCGTCCGGATTTGGCATATGATAGAGTTAAAGAATTAGAGGACAAATTGGAAGTAAGTCTTTACATAACAAGCATAGTCGTTGTTGTTGTTGTTGTTGTTGTTGTCTTTAATCGCAGGCTATTTATCTATTCAGTGAACTATACCATAGCTAAAAAATTATTTATTTTTATTTATTTATTTTTTGCCATCCTTGCATGTGTTATTTCTTTAGAGATTGGAAATCGGTCAATGGCAGCCTCCGTCCATCCATGAAATCATGAACAGACTACTGTTGGGAAAGGTGTGGTCAAACCTCCCATTCTAACCCCCCCCCCCCCCCCCCCCCCCCCCCCCCCCATGCACAATCGTAACTCCTCCCCTTCCTGCCTCTCTTTTGTTTAGCCTTCCTCTCTCTCTCTCTCTCTCCAAACCTCCTCCTCCTCACTTACGTTGTTCTTTGTCTTGTAACTCTAGCCGGTGTGTATGTCCTGGTTCAAGAGTATGGAGGATAAATTGCAGCTTCTCGATGCTGCCATAGCAACCAACGATGGAAATTGTATTATGGCTATGGTGCTCTTTATTAGACGAACCGTCAATGAAGGTACGAGTCAGTGGTCCACAGAGCTGTCTCCATGTGGCATGTGGCATGGCATGGCATGGTTGACTGCCTCACTTCCTGATAACTGTAAAAACAAAATATGAATGCCCAACAGTTGTAGAGGATTAGGCCTGTTTGGTCGTGGATGTGTTGATGTTAAATGATTTAAACAGTTAAACGTAGTGGTCGCGTTCATAATTCAATGCTATTCTCCGTACACAAAATCTGTGGCCTCGTTTACCACATTCTCAACTCCTTCCGGAGGTCCAGGTATAAAAGGAAGAATCTCTGGCATGCCCTTTGACCTCTAGCTCCTTCTATTCAAATTCAGAAAAGTAGTGCGCAAAGAGAACCCTCCATTATAGCTCACTATCCTTTCAAGTCAATCCACACCATGTTTACAGTGAGTGTCCTAACTAAAAAAAGCTGTATCTATCATTGCAATGTCGTGTGTACGTACCAAAGTATTTCTTGATGGAAGATGAACCCTCAGGATAGTATCTTGCAGAACTCTGATAACACGCTGTATATATTTTGCAGTTGAATTTAGCTGTGTCAATGGCAAACAGTACTGTTCTTCTTTCTCTATTTAGAACCTGCCATTTGTTTGTTTGCCTTTTTCTTGTTTGTTTATTGTTTTGTCTTCTGTTAAGATGCTCAACTTAAATGTGACACTGTTTCCTAGCTTTTGTACGCTAAGTTGCTATAATGTGTACTAATGGTCTCCGGGAAGTCGGTGACAAAAACTGTCAGCCGCCATTTTCCACTTATCCACGGCTACGCCCTTTTATATGCGACCTTCTAGTTTAAAAGGCTACACGTTTGACTGTCTCCCTAGCTGATAATCGTCAGAGAAAAATGTTTCCAATGTTAGTAGGATTAGTGCTGTTTTGTTGTGAATATGTGTAATTGAAATGATTTAGCAGTAACAGGTGTATTGCAGTACGCCACTGTAGTATTAGAGGGAAGTTAATGATAAGAATCTGGGACAGGATGCTCCGTGATTTATAGAGAATTCACGTACTCAGTTTTCCGTGCATTTTACATGTGTCGGTTGTGAGGACTTTGATAGTTAGTGTGACTTGTGTGACACCTGGAATCAGTGAGGTCGTGTGTGTGTGTGTGTGTGTGTGTGCAGTTGTGTTTCTGAATGTGTTGGAGAAACGTCACGTGGCGGCACAGCATTACATCAATTTCCTCAAGCAACTCAGGAGCTGGAAAGAGCTGAAAGCTCTGTACAGGTGGGTGTGACGTGTGTGTAGTTACAGTCAACATTAGTAAAAAAACAAAACTTGTATTTTTTGTTTATTTTTGTAGACGTCTGAATCACATGGAAACTTTAGCCGTAAGTGAATTACCAAGTGTTACACTCTCTTTGTCTTTTAGTTTAGTTTTCTATTTGTTTGTTTTAGTATTTCTACCTCCAAGAGTGTGACAGTGTAGGCATGCACCCTGGAGAGAGGATGCGGTTGATCAAGAGCTGCCCCACGTGAGTGAGTAGTCAGCTAGTGAGGAGAGTGTCTGGTGTCTCTGTCAGTTCCTCATCATGCTAGTTGTGCATGATTGAGGTTGGGGTTTTATATGTCCATTGTTGAAGGAACCCATTCCTATGACTGTGTGTGTGTGTGGGTCAACTCTGACTGGGCCGTGTGAATTTATTGGCGTGCATGTGTGAATGAATGAATGTGTGTGTGTGTGTGTGTTTAGTGAGTTCAGGAAAGTTCAGCAGCTCAGTCATCCTGAGGACCTGCAACACGTGGAGGAATACTCCAGACTGGTCAATGTGCAACACAGGATAGAGGTGTGTGTGTGTGTGTGTGTGTGTGTGTGTGTGTGTGAGGTGGGACTTCGGGTGCCCACACCACTTGCTGTGAGGAAAGGCCTGTTCTCCTGCGAGTTCCTAGCCCGGCTCCAGGAGCTTTGCTTGCACGGCTCACAGTACCTGCTTAGTGCACAGGCATCCTGGCTCAGCAAGAGAATTCACATTTTTTTGCATTTTTGTGTGTAGGGGAGAGTGTGCATGTGTGTGTAGGTATTTGTGGTGTAAGATATTGGTACTAATTATCATGCCATCCTTGAGAACAAGTCCTTGGGCTTTTCGAGTTTGGTAGTTGAAAGTGAAATTTAGCCATGCATTAATATTATTTATACAAGACAACATTTTTAATGAGTATAGTAATAACAAAACTAGCCGTATTGGTTTATGTGAAGAGAGAGTGCCTTGTTCCAAACATGTCAGGCAGCGTTGATGGCTTTGCTGTTCAGAAGTTTTTATTATTGTTCCTGTAAGTTGAGGAGCTTAGTTGCCATAGACAAACTTGTTGCCCTTTGAGCTTGAGGTTACTGAAATGTTTTATCTATATATATAAGCACACACAAATGGTGGAAGGAAACCTATTAAGACAAGTGGTGTGCATACATACAATTACTGAGATTTCCCTCACTAAGTTTTCAGGGCGGAAATTTAGGAAATATTAAATTATGTCATTAACTGAGTGTAGTTTGAAGAGGCTTCAATGCTATTGGATATTCAAGTTTTCTTCTAATAATCATCACTCTCTCCCTCCCTCCCTCCCTTTAACCTCCATATCTCACTACCTCCCATACCTTCCTACCTTTCTTCCTCCCTTCCTTTGCCTTCTTACTGCTACGACTTATTAATTTACAATTTATTGTAGGAAGGAAGTAGTCAAGGAGCTACAAAGATCACACCAGGCACAGTGTTGTTCCAATCCCTTACTACTACTCTGCTCCTCTGCTGCAGACATTTTCGTGGACAAGAGGTGACATATTGTAGTATTCTTTCTCCCACATTTTATGAATTTATATATTCATTCTTTCACAATTTTATTACTGTTATTACTATTATTATTATTATTATTATGCTTACTGGTGATGTGTTCTAACTGCACAAATAGCGAGTGAGCTGGCCAGCTGCATTTTAGGATAATTTATTTAGTACTCCTAAGTTACATCCACATTTTCAAACCTATCAACTGATACCTTAGTTAAAAATACTAACAGTATTCTTCCCACTGAGTAAACCTATTGATAAGCTTTATAGTTTCTCATGTCTGGTTTCCTTGAAGCTCTGGTGTAACCTTTAGCAGCATGGTAAGGTTGCGTGTCCACCTTTTGGTGTGATGCTGAGGAGAAGTCAGTCTACGAAACTTGTAAGCAGCTATGATGCATTGTATTTGACCGTTGACCGTACAAACAAAACGTATATCTCTGTAAAGCGTGGAAGTTGATGCCCACAGTTATCAATGCAACACATGCATCCATATATGCATATGTATGCATGTATATTATATTTAAATAATATATGTACACCATTAACTTGAATTTGTACACAGGTAGAGTCTTGCTTTGCTTTATGTTGTTGTTTATTTGTTGTTTTTGTTGTTTTCATTTATTTACTATTATTTTTATGATTCAGTCATTCTTGGCTGAAATAATTATAATAATAGCAAATTTTCTCGTTCTAACAGCCAATATTGTTAATTATAGGGTTAAGTTTTAATTAACAATATTGGCTGTTAGAACAAGAAAATTTGCTATTATTTTTATTTCTTATTATTATTATTTTTTGCTTGCCTGTAGAGGAAAGCTGGCAACCCTGAAGAGTTGCGGAAGCTATTTAACATTCCAGACAACCAGTATTTCCAGATGGACCTGCTCGCTCTAGCTCTGCGCAAGGACTGGAAGGGAATAGAGAGACTAGTGACCACTAAGGGCGTGCTGGGCATCGGCAAGAAGAAGAAAAGCCCCATCGGCTTTGAGAGAGTTGTTCGCTTGCTGGGACAGGATAGATACAGAGCACCGAAAGATGTGAGGTTTTAATGGCTGATGATATAGTTAGCCCCTTTTAGTCAGCATCATGTAAATAGTGGGGAGTGGCACTAGTCAATGAAACTCGATCCTTATTGTTTGGTGTCTGTTGTAATAGTGTTTGTTGTTGTTTTGTTAGTTGTTTTTGTTGTTGTTGATTTTAGCCTATAATTCATAAACAACCATGTTGTTGTTGTTGTTGTTGTTGATCTGGGTCTAGAAATGATTTTGTAATGTAGCTAAGTGTTCAAGCACTGAAGATCTCTATGGTAGTTCAGCTAATAATATCATGTTTGAGAATTATGTATCATTCTTGAGCTTGCATAATTTCTCCGTATGTAAAGCTTTGAAAGACTTGAATCAGTGTTTCTACAACTCTGTGACTTAGTTATTCATTTGGGAGGGCGTGTAGGTTTCTTGTGCTAGCTTGTGACATCTTTATTTGTAACAGATGGTGTAATGCACACGTCTGTATATCATCATCACATGACCATAAGGTAGACAGAGTTCACTTTATAAACAATTGGCATGTTCTATTTCATTTGAACACCACCCTTTCTTAGTAGTCAAATATTTTCTGACAAGTCCTCTATATATTTTGCATTCCGGGCATTCTTTGGCTCTTTGGCTCCCCGTTGGTGGCTTCCTATTGTACAATGTGTTCCTGGCAGCTGGTTCCTATTGTACAGTGTGTTCCAGGCAGCTGGTGCCAGTCTACCACTAGAAGCTTTAGTTTACAACCCTACAGTGTATGTTAGGATAACCTACTGAGTTTGTCTCAAGAACACAACACCAAACTCACGCATACACACATGGTACCTGCATGCATAGCTTAAAGTATAATAATAAATAAATAAAAATTAATTGAATAAATATATAAATAAATAAAAAATAAAAAATAAATAAAATCACCACTATACTTGATAAGTAAACTATACAAATTCAATATTCCTTATTTGATACTTAGTTTTGTTCGTTCCTTTCCACCCTGCCTTCTCTTCTATTTTTCTTTCTTAGGTTTTGGAAGGATACTTGAATGAAATAGATGACTTGGAGGATCGGTATTCTCTCGCGATGGAGGTGGGTCTGTACTCTGCTGGCCTGGAGACTCTCATCTGTCTCAAAGACAGAGAAAGAGTTGGCAACTTCATCAACTCTGTCCCTCTGCAGAAGCACTATGAAATACGCGAAAGGATAAATCAAGTTCTAATGAACTCGGTAATTAATTATGAAGAATGTCATGTGGGATGTGGAAGGAGCGGATGTTTGCTAGGATGTTGTGAGGTGTGGCCAGAAATGTGTTGTACACGATAAAACTGCAGAGTATGGAGAATGATATCTTAGCAGAGATTGTTGTAGCCCTGTTGTGTTGTCGTGAAACCTACAAGTTACCATCGCTTGGTACCAGGATTACAATTCACTGGCTATACGGCTACAGTGAAACCTCTTGAGCTATTGTCTTCTTACAATGCAGATCAAAGGCCGTCTGGATATTGAGTAGGCATATCTTCCTGCATGAAGTGATAATATACGCACACACACACACACTCACACGCACTTGTACAAATGTGACCGTCTATGGGAAAATCGGGCACAACGCGGCATGCGTAGACGTCGCAAAAAGATCGATTTAGTTCTTAAAATTGTATTAAATAAGCCTAACAAAGGGAACGGTTAGGCGATATATAGCGGGAATGGCTAAAGCTACGGCGATAAAACTTGGAGAGCTTAATATCTGCTTGCCGAGGAGTGTGTAAGTGCAAAAAAAAATTTTTTCGTCGGGGCCGCGTTGTGCCCGATTTTCCTGTAGACGGTCACAAATATATTCATGGCTGTACTTGCATGCACAAATGACAAGCGAGCCAGCCTAGTTATATTTAAAAACGTATTATTGAAAAAAAATTAAATAACTTGTCATGATAGTTACTCATTACCACAACAAAAATTTAGTTCTTCAGGAAAAAAAACTTGAAACTAAACTTATTAAGTACTAATAAGACATTTCCCCTGCCAATTCTTCCCCCATTTCCTCATGTATGCTATCCCAACTATCTACAAAGGATTTAGTTTAATATTTGAACTATTTTCAGTAGCCCTTACACATTTTCAGCTAATAAATTTTACTAAATTTTGACATTTGGAAAGGGTCATCAATGTCACAGCACTCACTCGCCACAACTTTTAAAAACAGACTTGCTGTATCAAGAAACCACTGGTATGACAAAAAGAAAACAACCCATTGCACTAAGATCATATGTGTGTACATGGTACGTATATATACAATTTTTAACAGACACTGGCTCATGTCTCACTTTACTTACTTGCCAATAATGTACATGTACTATATTTATAATTTATGTTTCTTCCATTCTTACCTCCCTTTCCTCTCCTTCCATTTTATGTCAATTTCCTGGACGTGTCATGTACTCTACACCCACAGCAAATCAAGTGGAAATAGAAGATGCTATTAATTTTTATACTTACATAGAAGTATTTTCATTGTTGTTTTTGTTATCTCACTGATAAAACAGATTTTTTTAAACACCATTTCTATTATCATGTCAATTTAATAATTACATGTATACAACCAATATCTTGAAATTCTACAACATGTACTGGGTATAGTTATTGAGTAAAGTTATAGTTGTGGGACATCAGTTGTTTCACTTCTTCCTGTGCTTGGACATCAGAACCTTCTTCGATTTTATTCTATACGGCGAGTCATCCTCCTCGTCATCCACTTCCATGGCCATCGAGAGGTGTGTCTTGACGGGTTCACTACTCTCGCTGGAGTGACTAGACTTTGACTTGGCGTAGCCCTTCTTTGTAGGCGTGGTGTTGGATCGCTGCTGCCAGTGAGAGCCGCAGTAGTTGGTCATGACAGCTCTTCCGTGTTGTAGATATGTGTCCTAAGAAATGCACAGAAAAGTGTTTTAAAATGTTGCTGTTATTATTTTATTATTGTTGTTGTTATCATTAAAGTACCTTATACCTGGAATTTACTTCTTGTCTTAATTAAATTGAGTTGAGCAATGGTGCAATCCATTATTCACAGTATTTTTTATGCTAAAGTTTTTTCAAGCCTGCCAAGCTATCATTTAACTCTCAATTTACATCACTCTGGCCTTTCATACTCCATAGTGTGTATGCTCGCAAATTTTTCACAAATACATCACTGTACACTCAATGCATAGCTACATGGAATCTGGTAAAGTAATGTCTACTGTCGAGAGACTGTATCACTACATCACTCTACACTATCTTGGGGGAGGAGGAGGAGACAGAGGGGCTTGAGAACCCCACTTTTTTTTCTTTTCTACTTCATGTCTTACAGCAATAGAAAATTGTTGATTTGCGACAGTTTAGCCCCCTTTCCTCTCCCCACTCCACTTATGATTTGCTGTCTCTGCCTCTGATATCCAGTATGGAACCATACTACATTGGACAATTTACTAATCTGGGAGTCCCCACATACACCTACACCTGCACAGCTGTCTTCCTACTTACTTGATCTTCCAGGCCATCCAGTGAGTGCTGGACTGTTTTGATGAGATGTGCATGGAGAGGTCTACTTCGCAGGACAGTAGGACAGTGCTGCAGTCTTCTCTCATTCTCGCCCAGCAAGTTCCTGGCAGCTGCCATCTGTCCTTCCTTTGCCAGGCTATTAGCTTCCTCCAGGGTCGACGCAACCGTGCAGCGCATCTCGTGCAGCTCAATCTCGTCACGGTCGTCAGACGGAACCGTACGGTCCAAGGTATTGTTCCTGACGATGTTGAACCACGCCTCTTCCTTGTTCAGCTTGCAGGTGAGGACGTCAAAATATTCCAGGTGGCAGGTGGCTACGGGGACGCTGGTGGCCTGGGTGAGGGAGGGGCAGGCCGGCAAAATAGCCTTGGCCAAAATGCATCTTTCTTCTTCGCAGTAGATGTCTGGAATAGACACCTGATAGCTTATCTCCCATTCTTCTGCTGTTTCTTTCTCTTCGTTGTCTTCCCCAGTCTTCTTGACCCGCTTCTTCTCCACCTTGTAGGATGTGAGAGGTTTGTTTATGATGACATCTCCAACTCCAGTGAATGTCAGCTTCACATTCTGGAGGGACACACACACACACACACACACACACACACACACACACACACAATCAAGCCTATTCCCAGTTTGCTGCAATTAATGCATATTTTTCCTCTTATTACTGGTTGTTCATGAGTTACAGAATTTGAGAAGAAATCTTATCAGCTTGTGGGGATTTAGATGATATAGGATGTTAATAGTGTACTCTCTCTGAGTGTTTATATTCATGATGATACTCCATCATTTCTGAGAATACAGTTTTTTTTATCTTTTGTGAGCGAACAGGACACCTTTAGAGTAGAGAAGTCCAAATCATGGTTGAATACTTAACAAAGTTAATAGCTACTGGTCATGCTTTAAAAAAATTACCATTGCTTTCAATACTTTATAGCACTATGAGGTACAAGGACATAATATCTGCATTAAATTCAGATGATGGTCAACTCCAGCACACAACCATTCATGAGCAAACACTCTCCACTACAAATAATTATTAATTAAAATTCTGAAGCTTATGAAAGATAGAATTTTAATTCAGTTTAAAAAAAAACTACAACATATTTCTCAAGACAGGTCAAAGTCAACATTAATTCCCCATTGCTGACTGACTCACCTGAGCAGCTACACTCAGAAGGCCTCCCAAGCAGTCACAGAAGCTTTCTGGTATACTGTCACTATTATCAATGTAATAGAACAGACCATTCCCTGCAGTTGCCAATGCATTGAGCATGTCTGTGTCATGTTCGGCTCCATAACCGAAGGTGAAGACACAGGCTTGACGGTTGATCTGACCCAAGAATGACCTTTCAAAGGAAAAAAAAAAAAGGTCTAACAGGTTTATGCGAAAAATACAAATCATGAAAAAAAAAAAAAAAAAATTTTTTTTGCACCTTATATAGAAATATATGTAGCTGTGAAAAAAGAAGAAGTTATATTGGTTTTATTTATTAACCACAGAGTAAAGCACTAAAAATTATGTATTACAAATGTGTTTGTATGTAATAGTTGAACCATGGGTTCGAGGAATTACTGCTGATAACTGTCCTGATCCTGAGGGTGGTTATCTAACGATAATTCCAAGAGTTGCCATGGTTTAACTATTTTATACCATAGTTACCTTTTTGAACAGAGTAAAAGACCAAACAAAAATGAGATGATTATATTTTTGTTTTGAGTGGAAAACTATGTCAAGTTAATGCAGCAAAGGTCATTCCAAAACACCAACAACACAAATAGGGGAATCTCGTTCCCTTTCCGCTGCCTTCTAACAAAAACAGTGGTGTTTGAGCGATGATATCCAGTGAGGCTCACATGTCAAGACTTTATACTTCATAAAATAATTCTCAGTGTCAGTTCTTTATATGTGACCGTCTATGGGAAAACCGGGCACAACGCGGCGTGCATAATATCGAGAAAAGATCGATCGATTTCTTAAAAATGCATTGTTTCAAGCCGACGGAAGGGAACGGTTAGGTCTATTATAGCGGGAACGACTTAAGCTACGACGATAAAACTTGGAGAGCTCAATATCTGGACGCCGACAACTCCGTAAGTGCAAAAAATTTTTTTTCGAAGGGTGCCGCGTTGTGCCTGGTTTTCCTATAGACGGTCACATATATAGGAATGGAGTAACCGTTAGCAAATAAAGCTTCATACAAGTTTAAAAAAACTAGATTTTCATTCGTAGCTTAAAAAAATGATACACCACATTTTTCTGCATCTCACTCCATTTTGTTGACAAAAAATTCTTCTGCGTGCAATTTAAACCCTCTTAGTGGTACAAAAATAAACACAGGAGAAAACCATTTTTAATCCATGTCTGTTACCACAGCAAGTATGGTATAAAATACTTTATAGCAAAATTTTAATGATTGGTTGGAACTACTATACCTAAAATTTGTACCTATCCTTAGGGTTAGTCACAAATAAATTAAGTGTCGTGCACACTTTCATAACAAACAGCATTAATTAATTGCTCTAAAAAATCTCAAAGTATTTTTACTAGACAATTATGTATATATATTAAGAACTTACTTTGTAGCCTTGACAAGAGCTGCAGTATCACGAATACCAACATTGGCTTTCCCATCAGTAAACAGCAGAACGGACTCCACCAAAGAAGCATCTTTAGCTTTTACCCTGTAGAGGGTTTCCATGGCAGCCAGTAGCCCACCACTGAGGTTGGTATGGCCTCTATGCTGTACCTTCTTAATGGCTTGCTCCGCCTTAAGTTTTCCATCAGCATCCATCGCTGTCAGAGGCAAATTAACAACCACCTGGAAATTTTTATTAGGGAAAATTATGACAGGATATAAGAATTTGCCATAGCATAATGATGAAATTGCCCAAAACAACGTACATCGTATATTAATTTTGCGCACAATCCAAATATCGACCTGAGTAGATTGTGGTGATATGAAGTGCAGGTCATTGTTCCTCTCAAATGAAGCACTAATTGACCAGTTTGTACTACTCTACCGGTGTGGCTGAGAGGTGGGGGATTCCCCAAAGTAGCTAGGTGACTCCCCTAAACCAAAGGTAACCACCCACTCCAGTAGTTCAGTTCTAGCATCACACAACAGTTAGACAGTACACTTAAAACCTACCTCATGATCAAATGTTATCAGGCACAGCTTGTCCTCCGCTCTAAGCTGCTGCACCATGAAGCTCAGGGTCTCTTTGAGTAAAGGCAAGTGGTCTTTCATGCTTCCGCTTCTGTCAATCGCTGCACAGATGGTTATGGGGGTCCGACTCTCTTTTTCACCATCTTCACCACCTTTCGAAGCCGTGAATTTAGCCATAAGCTTGATCTCAGTCCTTGTGGCTGGTGCTTTCATGCAATCGCCAAGAATTTCGAGGGACATAGTGTTGGGAGTTTGTTCATTATCTGAGTCTGACGGCTTATCTCCACCACCCATTGCTACTTAGTTCTGATCTCACCCAAAAATGTACGGAAAAAAAGCGACACCGAATAATAGCTACTACACTGGCGTCGCGGCTATTACCCGCGGTCCCTGGTAGAGTTTTATATATGGACGATCCCAGTGTGACTCAGCAACGCGAGTGTGTGGTAAAATTTGATGTCATAATTTCTAGGAGTTATTTTTAGGTTTCCGGTCGTTAACTCCAAACATCCGCTGGTAGTAGGAAAGTATCGTTTAGGTACCGGCGGGTTTTACACCTCTAAAATTTTCTTTTTTCTTTTTTTTGGAAAAAGTGTCTCCCGGGCATAAAATAGCGAGTAAGTAGTGAAGAAGAACCGTGTTTAGCAGTTTGCTCTGCGTACACTACCTCATGTGCTAGTCCATAGAACTTTTGAAGACTTCGACTCGTCGCCCCGACCCGGATTATTAGTTCCTCCTGAAACGCCCTAGCTACCTCCTCAGCCGGTCTGCCCGGTGGATATGTTGGTGTCATGCATTCTTGGCGCAGAACACGGCAAACGGAACACCAGACCAACCTCAGGAAGTTTCTTGACCGTGGGAAGGACTCCCTGAAGCGTTTGAAAGCCCTGAAAGGAGGGTTGGGTAGGTTATTATAATGTTGTGTGTGTGTGGGTGGGTGGGGATGGGCCAGGAATCACAAAGACAGTTACAAATACAAGAGTAGAGTGTACATAAAGGTTATAGTGTTTGTATTTGAAATAGAAAAATTCTAATTAATTTTTTTATTGTTTTAGAAAAAAGCTCTGCAACTGAAGTAAAGAAGTTTTACAAAGAGCATTCCAATGATGTATTCTATGTCATATACACTTCCTTTACCACGCTGGAGACCAGCATACAAGAAAAGTGTGAGTAACGTTCGATAGTTCTTCATCCTCAGGATGATTAGCCTCATTTAATACTGGACTTCTCTCTCACCCTCTTATATGTCCTATGGTGACTGTGTTGTCATGCAGTGACTAAGAACAGAGGATACAATGAAGTGTATGCCAAGGAGCTGCTGGAACTTGTTCTCCCAGCACTTAGAGTGAGTTTAGCAGTGCTGAGTGGAGTGGAAAGGGGTGGGGTTGTATTGTGTTAGTTTGTTTTAAGTGCAATAATGAACAAGCAGGACAGGTTTGGGTGAAAATAGAAGTCAGGAATGTGAGTGGAGGTAGTTATGTATGTATGGTAGAAAGCTAGAGGGGAGGGGTTGGGGTTAAATATTTACAAAGCTTGGAAGTGGCTTAGCATTAGTGGCCGCACACTGGACAATAGGCCGTTTATTACTTATTGTCTTTGAATTTGAAGTAGTTTGTAGAAGGAATAGTAATGGCAGAGGTTTACATGCTGGCTTGTTGCTTGCTTGCTAGACTTCATTTTTAATCAACTCAGGCGTTAATTCTCAAGCTTGCATGCACATGATGATATCAGTGCCTATCCTGCTATTGACCTTCAGCAAACAATATCTACCCATACACCAAAAGTAATCAACCAGTTGCACTCAACAATTTAGGTGCTTTTATGCGTGCTGGTTTTTTTTGTTTTTTTTGTCCTACATAAAATTTGAAAGTCAAACTTTGCACCCAAAGTCGCACCATCGTATTCGTGGTCAAATTATGTCACCTGTAGTTTACTAATAAAGTGAGGTTGCTATAGCCGACAGTACTAATTATTGTTAGCTATTGCATAAGAAAATTTACTCTGCACACAAAAATGTATGCAATTTCAAGTACTTTTTTTCTCCTGAAACTAATAGATTTGCATTGCTGCTACTCATTCCAATGATGTGTGAATTATTTGTATTTGAAGTTATGTTATTGGTAGCCATAGTAACAAGCTTAGTTGTGTGTGTTTGTGTGTGTGTTTGTGTGTGTGTTAATAGCAAGTCTTCATCTCTCTCCCTGAACTTATTCATCAGAAGTGGCACTTTAACAGCATATGTAAGTTATACAACTGGTCTGTTTTATTTTACATAAAACCAGGAAGTCAAATTTATATAGCCTGAAAGAATACTTTGTGTGAAAATGTAGTCCTGAGTATAGGTTATTGCCATTTTCTATTCTTTATATAATTTTAAACATTTTGGTGTGTGTATGTGTGTTTGTGGTGTATTTGTAGGTCTAATGATTCGTAAGCTGCTGCATCCAAGTAACCACATGAAGGTAGGTGGAGATTTCTTAAGGTGACAGGTAGTGTGAGTTTTATCGGTATTTCGATAATTTTTATTGGGGACTATTTAAAATTTTGTGTTCACATTTTAAATTTATTGAGAGACAATGAGATAGGGTAGGGGTCATAAGAATGTGGTTTTCTAAAGACTGTGGATATTTGTTCAAGAGTAGGCTGTGTTCACCTTATGTGTGTATATGCATTATACTGTTAAGAAGATTCATGTGTGGTTCTAGTTTGTGTGCTCATTAAAAGGACTGAAGTTAGTGGGTCAACTACAAACCATAAAAAAATTAATCTCTATGTTCAGTAAAGGCTATTATGGGCTTGCTATGTTTGAATGTCTCGACTCACATTGAAAGAGTGAAACAATAATGGGAAGAAAATAATAACGAGTAAGTTCCCTGAGTGGTTCATGAAGGTGGGCATTAGTAAATTCCCTCAGTGTTTGGGTTGAGTACCATGAAGTGGCTGGTGCCAGGATGTTCCGCTGATGGACTTGGACCAATCTTTGTCCCTTCTCACTTACAGATGACTCATTAGCACTAAGTTTGGTTTTTCACATTTCTTATCACTACTCTCTGTGCTTCTTTTATGACTTGTCTTTTGTGAGCAGTCGTTTTGGTATTTTTTTGTTTGTTATTGTTTTATTCGTTTTGTTGTGTGTTTTTTTTCTCCTTTTCTCTCTTTTTTTTTAAACAATGACTTTTTGTTTGTTTGGCTAGAATATAGTATATTTCATGATATTATTATGATAAATATTAGTAGTAGGCACATAAGCTTGGTAGTCAAGTCAACGTTGTTTGGTGCACTGGTCAATACCATGAATTAGTTTCATTCTGGCACATTTCATTCCAACAGACTTCACGTAAGGCTTCAATGTAATAATTACGGCATCCAGTTGTGCAATGTGGTGTAGGGGGAACTTCATGGCAAATATTCTGATCATACTGGGTTAGTGTCCCTACAGAGGTACCAATACATAATCCACTAGGGGAAAAGAAATGAAGCTCACGTTTGAGCATTTACAATCATGCTAAGTGCATACCATTTTTTGAATGTTTTTGTTCTTAACAAAGTCTCTTAAAATGATGAACACCAAGAAGTCTGGAAAAATGGATTTCACTTTGTCACTGCCTATGCCAATTTTTTCATACTATATAATAGCTTTAGTATAACGCCTGCAGCTATTTTATTTATTTATTCATTTATTATTATTATTATATTATTATTACATTTATTATTATTGTTATTATTATTATTATTATTATTGCTTGCAGCTGCGTTACTATGGGCTGCAGCTTCTGTTGTTGTGGGTGGAAGCTCTCCAGGAGAATGCTGGTGACTCGTGCATGGAGCTCTTTGCCTCTGCAGTCCCACACTTCCCTCCTCACAAGACTCCCATGGGTCACCCCCACAGCACATCGAACTCCGTCACTTCCACCACAGGTCAGGGGTCACTTGGCGGACTAGGTGAGCGGTATGGGGTCTACTCTAATGAAAGTCCTGCTCCCGAGAATCTGGCTGTCTGGGGCAAAGTCGACACTCGTCACTCTTCCCCAATCTCTTCTGTCAATCTGTTGTCTAAAGGTACTAACAGCACCAGGCAGTAATGGGAGTTGCTTGGGAAGCAATTTACCATTTGGTAGTGACATTACAGTGTTTTCTAAAATGATGTTTAATTAGATAGGAGTTAGATTCGTTTGCCCAGTAGGGTAGACTATTGTGCAACTGAGGTTAGAGATTAGAGAGGCCTTTAAGAGACCTTGAGTGTCTTGGTACTGGCATGAAGTGGGTCATTGTCATGGATGAGTCGTCATTCATGTGGGAGGAGTCAAGTCAGTAGGATTTTCACATGTCAATCAAGTATAGCTTTTATTTCTTACGAGTGCTCTGTTAAATGCTAAGTCCTGCTGCCACTAGGTAGTAAATGCTAAGTCCTGCTGTCACTAGGTAGTAAATGCTAAGTCCTGCTGTCACTAGGTAGTAAATGCTAAGTCCTGCTGTCACTAGGTAGTAAATGCCAAGTCCTGCTGTCACTAGGTAGTAAATGCTAAGTCCTGCTGTCACTAGGTAGTAAATGCTAAGTCCTGCTGTCACTAGGTAGTAAATGCTAAGTCCTGCTGCCACTAGGTAGTAAATGCTAAGTTCTGCTGTCACTAGGTAGTAAATGCTAAGTCCTGCTGTCACTAGATAAGTAATTATGGGTACAGAAGTGGCATAGTGATTGAGTTTTCTCCACAGCAAGGATGGAGGGGGGGAAAGCAGACTATCTAGGCTATCAGCTTATTGTTATTATTTTAGTTGATTGGAGTCAGCATTGTCCTAGTTAGAACAGGTGAAGCTGCAGCTTGCTGGATGAAAGCAATGCAGCTGAGCTAGGAACAGGTGAAGCTGCAGCTTGCTGGATGAAAGCAATGCAGCTGAGCTAGGGAAGTGCCAACAAGGTGCAAACCTGTCATTTTATTTTAGCCTTGAGGCTGTTTGTCTGCCAAAGTGAGTAATGGACTGTGAAGTGCAGTTGCCATGGCAAAGAGATTGTGTGTGTGTGTGTGTGCATGTGTGTTTGGGTCAGATGTGTGCATTTGGAGATAAATAAGTTTTGTCTGTGAAGAGGATGAAGGAACTGTGTCCTTTAGTGTTTACATGCTAAAAGGAATGTCAGAATTGATTGTTGACTCATATGACTTGTGTGTGCGTGTATGTGTATTCATGTGGTGGCATGCATTGTGTGTACATGTGTTAGTATGTGGGTGAGTTGAGTTGGTGTATGCGTGTGTGTGTGTGTTTTTTAAATTGTTAGCACTAAATATTTGCAGTGTATACGTTGATTTGTAATGTATTATACATACGTTTCAGCAGTTATTGTGTTACTTCTATAACTCTGACCGTGATTAGTAATATTATTCTCATATGCGAGCACTCGTACTATTATTGTCTCTTATCACTTGATGTGACTGCATTGAAAATATATATGAGAATAAACAAAAGTGAAGTCACTGGTAGATATTGCTCAAAACTCGATTCTGTGTATCTCTGTAACATTTGTCATTCACTAGTGTATTTGTAGAGTCATACGTACAACAGTTTTGTGTATATATGTGTGTGTGTGTGTGTGTAGGGGTTTATCTAGGGGGTGAGATTGAACTTGAACTGTCTCAACTTTCGTACGTAATTATGATGGAAGAGGAGATGGGTGGGAAAGAGAAAGTCTTAGGAGAGTGTGTGGCCAGTATGTATATTTGAGAGATGTCAATTTTGAATCACAAGTACCTTGTAAGTATACTAAGTAAGCTTGCTTCAGCAAATCTCTATTCTAGTCGCTACTGCTTCTGTTATAAAGTTATAAGCATTTGCGCAATCACCTTCTTTTTTTTTTTCTTTTAACTTAGTATTTCGTTTACAAAATGTTCAGAACATTTTCAAGGGGAGGGTGTGATAAGAATTCAAGGGGTATCTTGATATATATATAGTGTGTGTGTGTGTGTGTGTGTGTTAGAGCTGGAAGTGTTTCTTATATGATGTGATGTGTCATAGCCAACGGTTTCTTGTTCAGTGGTCAAACATTCTGCGGTGGTTCGTAAATACCTGATTTGTATGGTTGGAGGGTGGTGTTAGGCACACACACACAGTGTATGGTGTTAGGCACACACACAGTGTATGGTGTTAGGCACACACACAGTGTATGGTTGGAGGGTGGTGTTAGGCACACACACAGTGTATGGTTGGAGGGTGGTGTTAGGCACACACACAGTGTATGATTGGAGGGTGGTGTTAGGCACACACACAGTGTATGATTGGAGGGTGGTGTTAGGCACACACACAGTGTATGGTTGGAGGGTGGTGTTAGGCACACACACAGTGTATGGTTGGAGGGTGGTGTTAGGCACACACACAGTGTATGATTGGAGGGTGGTGTTAGGCACACACACAGTGTATGATTGGAGGGTGGTGTTAGGCACACACACAGTGTATGGTTGGAGGGTGGTGTTAGGCACACACACACAGTGTATGGTTGGAAGGTGGTGTTAGGCACACACACAGTGTATGATTGGAAGGTGGTGTTAGGCACACACACAGTGTATGGTTGGAGGGTGGTGTTAGGCACACACACAGTGTATGGTTGGAGGGTGGTGTTAGGCACACACACAGTGTATGGTGTTAGGCACACACACAGTGTATGGTGTTAGGCACACACACAGTGTATGATTGGAGGGTGGTGTTAGGCACACACACAGTGTATGGTTGGAGAGTGGTGTTAGGCACACACACACACACACACACACACACAGTCTTGTTGGTGTGCACTTAGGTGTTACGCTAAGGACTATGAGAGTGTAAGTGGGTGCATGGTACCACTTTCTCCTTGCATTTAAGCCACAGCTAAAGCACAGTTCTGAATCACAATATTCACTTCTGCTATGAAGGATGCATGCCAATATCTAGTTTTATCTGTGCATCGCTCACTGATAATTCTGTAGTAAATACAGTATAGTATGTAATACCAAAGAATAGTAAGCATACAGAACTGAAATGTAGAAATAGAAATAAACAGGGTGTCCAAGGAGTTCAATAATATCTGACAAAATGGGTGCCCTTAATCACTAATAACATGATCATACTCCAGACCGCTCCAAACTACGTCACTATCACTGGTCAACTCTTGTAGAATTCTGGATATTTTTGTCGTTCTGTTTCTGTACTGCATATGGACTTGGGGGCTGAAATGCATTGTAATGGACTAAGTGTGTGGGGCACTCTCTGTAGTAACACAATCAAAATTAATACTTCTATGTACTGTGTGGTATGCCGTAAGTATTGTTATACTGCTACAAAAAAAAACTAGCATTGTGGAGATGATTCTCAAGTATATCCAAACGGTATTATCTCGGGAAGCGTAGATACAGATTGTCGATCGAATAAATGTGGAAGTTTTTAGGTTCAGGGCAGTTACGAGGAGCAGCTGTTTTACTGTTGGCTATAGCACGGTGCTTTGAAGTTTTCCAGTAGTTAGCAATGGCTGTGAGCTCGGTTCTGGCCTATGGATGTTACTGACAGGCAACATAGTTAGGCCTGCCTGTGTGGACTCATTGTGAACTGGATGGACAGGGCTAGCTCATTACAAAGAATTAACTTCGTAGGTATTATTATAAAATCAATATAATATTGCTCTATAGTGATAATTCAAGTCAATATCGTATCCCTGTGATTTTCCAGTGTCATCCAGCTTATAGTACATAGGACTTCTTTTTCACATAAGATGTCATCATCATTTGACAAGGCTCCTTATCTTTTCTCAACATCAATATCTGTCGCTGAGTTTAACACAGAAAAGCCGTACTTAAATGGCAGACTAAAAGATATCCCAAACGTATCTCAGAATAACAATCTCCAACTGTCCTAATGTCTGTTTTTCAACAATGGATTTTTCTCTGGCTTCTTCTTCCATACATTTTTTGACATTATCTACATGAATAGGAGCTAGAACATTAATGTCAGGTAGTGATATTATGGTAACTCCTTTCAATATTGTGTTAAATTGTGTTGGTTTTTTTTTGTTTTGTTTTTTAATTTTTTTATTTGTTTTATTTATTTATTATTTTTTATTGGTTTATTTATTTATTAATTTTTTTGGAGAAGTGAGTTTGCTTTGAGCAGATCTATTGGTAGTGATAAAAGGCAACTTTAATGACTGTATTATTATAACTAGGCTGGCTCACTCACCATTTGTGAACGAGCATACCATTAGTTATACATGTAGTTTTTATCTAAAGTGTATGTAAGCATATATATATATATATATACAGTGTATAGGTAAGTGTATAATGTATGTATGTATGTATGTATAGGAGTGGTGCATCCCAACGTGCTGATTCCACTCATTCCTTGTGGCCCAGAACAACAAAATTCGTCAACCACACAAACTGAGGAACTCATGACATGTTTGTTAGAGGGTCTGAGCAGACACGCCCACTGGCTCCATTGGGATGACCCTGCGAAGTCTGTGCGAGGATTCGCTCACCTTTTCTTTCTGTTCAAGCTATTTTACCTGGCATGTCTCTACAAGGACTTCCAGAAAGATGCTGGCCTTTATACTACACCCCAACCTCCTACACTTGGTGAGTTTCTGTTGGTGTAAACTATGTAGTATGTTTAAGTGACGACCCTTGCCAGGTGTTTTGTATATGTTGTTTGTATTTGTGAAGATACCTTACCTACAATTATAATTGTGATGAAGTTTTAGAACATTATCGGTTATTACTGGGAATTGAAATAAATTGAAATCAAATTTCAAATCTTGTCAATTATTCAATTCTCTTTCTGAATGTTTGGTTAAACCATTACATTTGATGCCATTTTTATTCTAACAAAAGTACGTAACTTAAATAAATAGCACAAGTATGCGAGGCTTTTGCAACAAATGACAAACTTTATTTGGCTTGTTCTGTCATCATTTAGCATGTCTTGATGATCATGACACAAATTAAACTTTTAATTTTTGTTGCTATATTTCAATGTAGACTTTGCTAGCAGTGCCAGTAGTTGCGCTGGTAAGTCTTCTCACTGCACTTCATCTGATAGACTTCATTCTGTTCTGGAGGAGCCGTCTCAAGAGAGAATATCTGGCAGTTCATCTGACCTAGGAAGACCTATGGCCTCATCCTCTCCTTCTACCTACCGTAACAGGCACAAGAAAGACAACCCTTACCGACTGTCGTCCGTTATCAAACTAGAGTATGACGTGTCTAACCCAGTGTACAACAAGGTGAAGAACCTGATATTGAAGTACGTGCTACAGTGGTTCCAGACTAGCTCTCAGAAAGGGTCAGAATCGCTGACTAGCTCATGGCCGCCGCTCCCTACCGTCTTGCCCCCTCAGGAGTCCCAGAGTCCCAATGGGATTGATATGATCAAGAAGATGTGGTTCACTTCCAGAGACAATGTCAGCTTGCTCCTGGAGATCTGTCGTCATGGTTTCCATCATACCATGCCCATCAAATACTCGAGGCAGGTGGTGGACTTGTACAGAAGTTGGTACCAGGTGAGTAATGACAGAGACCAGGAAGGTTTAGAAGAATGGGAATGAAGACTGGTAGCAGATTGAAAATGAGACTGGAATAATGGGAATGTTACATGAAATGAGAATGTGGAAGAGAATCATAGAATGAAAATTTATGACGACAGTGATAATTGAAATGATGAAAATAAGTGAAGTATATAAGTGGGCGGAGACCCCAACTAAATAACTATAACAAAGCTGAACAATTAATACATAGGTTCATTAAAGCACAATTATGTTGTATTGGATGGATGATTGTGATGTTTCATCTTACCAAATGTTTATTGTTTTGATGACACCTTACCATTTTGGTCCTCCTAGAACTGGACAACTTTTGCCACCGAATTCTATTTTTAGCTTTAAGTGGACATAGCCTAAAGTGCTTGGTAACTTTGACATTGAATTCTCTCTTATGCATCTGGAGTCATGCCTTATGGTAATTATTTTAGTCATGTTCCTGCTGTTGTGTTTTAGTAAGAGAGTTAGTTTTTAAATGATGCAGAAATTATATTGGCATTTTCCTTGTGTGTTTAATTGGTTGACAGAATTTCTGGTGCAGGTATTTAGTGTCACATGAAGGAGTATACCAGTCTCAAAGATTTATACTGGTTGTAAAGAATGGATACATGTACAAACTACTTACACGATTGTGAAAATGATACCCTTTACCGAATTGTTTGGGACCATTGGGACCAGTATAGTATAGTTGATTGGCCTTTGTTATGCAGTGCTCATTACATGCTCTAGTTGATATGTCCCAGTTTAAGATATCATTAATTAATTTACCTTTTTTCAACTCATGGATTCCCTTCTTCTCCTCTGTCTACCTATCCTGCTCCCCATTATCTGTCCTTTCAGTGTATTTTCTTTCACTTCTTCATTGAAGTAGTTACATCAGTCAGCTTTTTCTCACCTGCTTCTATTTTTATTGAGCCTAACATTCTCCTGCTTCTCTGTCTCTCTTATGCCCATTATGGTTAGCTACTGTAGATGAACGCTCTTCAGTTCAGCAACCCAGTGTTCAGTTTTTATAGGATACAGTAGGTTAATAAGGCACTTCAAGATACTCCAAGGTATTAGGTCCCGACGGCTTAATGGTTAGTGTGCACCCTCCACAATTGGGCAGTTGTAGGTTTAAGCCCCGACACAGTCACTTTTTTTCTCCCATTTTTTTTCCTTTCGTCAAATGTTTCCCCCATTCAGATAATGACGATGCTTTACCAGCTCTGCTTGGCTAATGAATTATTCATGAGTACACACCGTCGTCTGTCACCATCGTTGTCGTTACTGATACACAAGCATATTATTATATGTATAAGCAAGGAAAGTGGATTAAGTTGGTATATACTTTGGTAGCTCTGCTGTGTGTGTGTGTGTGTGTGTGTGTGTGTGTGTGGTGCTTTGGGAGGTAGCAAATGGGTGGTGCATGAGCAAGAAAAGTAAGTACACATGATATACTTGAAGGCAAAGATTCAGCACAAGTGCTTGATTGGTGAGAAAATACGATAGATTGAATGAATTGGGACGTAGCCAGTATTCTAAACAGGCCACAAGATGCAATGCAATGCCCAGAGTTTGGTTTGTTTCAAATGATGCTGCTTGTTGAATGACAATTGTTATAGAGAAGCTACCCAGGCACTTGTATGGTGTCATATCCTTTCCTTTTTGCTAGGAAAGTGGATTAAGTTGGTATGTATGTGCTAATAGAATACTGTACTTTGGTTATTACATCACATGCTTGTATACTCTTTATTTTCCTGGTATACATGCCTGGTGTGTTTCCTTATGTGAGATTACTAGATTGGCTAAATATGGAATGAATTGTAAATTGTTTGGGTGAGCTTTAGTTGGATCTGTGCTATACTAGCCTGTGCCATATCTTCAAGTCCCTATGAATGAATGGTGCATTGTGTCAGAAGATGAGTATAACCCTGGCTTGTTGAAGATGGAGACTGTGAATCTGGTAAGGTGTGGTAGTCTCATTCTGTTAAAAAGTGGGTGGGTATCTTGTAAAGACTGATTGACCACCTGTGCAGCTTCTAGCTCTGCTGCTTATTCCACTCTGCCAGGCTTTGAAAATAAGTTTTGCTGTCCATTGCCTTTCAAAACATTTAATTTGCCATTTTTATTTATTTTCAGGCGGTGGAGAAGCCACCATTCATGCTGAATCCTCCCATACAAACGGTTGGTCAAGCTTCTTCTAGCTCCTCCACAAAGTCTCTGCCTTCAGAGAGCCAATCACAGTTGGGTAGGCGGAGTCCCTCCATGCCCGAGGGCTCGGCTCCTACGGTGCTGTCGTGGGAACAGTTAAGCCGTTACCGTGGGTTCAAGGCAGAAGGTGTGGAGGCGGGGCAGTGTGCTTCACTGGCCATGATTGTGTCACACACACAGCAAGTGTTTGACCCCAACCCCAACCCAGACACTGGACAAGACATTGCTGCTCAGGTGAGTGTGTGTGTAGGGGGGGGGGGGGGTGTAAAAGGTGGTCAAGACTATAGGGGTATTACTAATCGTGTCAAACCACCAGCATGCGCAATTTTACATTCATACTACTGACATGAGATATATGGGTGTGGTTTTTCAGGCAGACTTGTGCCGGAAAGTAATACGTCTGTGTCAGGACTTGGTAGTGGGCTCTATTCTAGACAAGGCTACGTGGGACTTTGTACTGTCAGTGTTGCTCTACCACACATGGAGAGTTTTCACTAGGAAGGATTCCAGTCTGGCACGGGAGCTAGCTGCTCCATTGCTCAAGGTAAGCTGGTATCATCTGCTGCTGCTTCTAGTGGTAGTTTTTCTGTAATAATTCCTCCTGTATTTTAAGGAAGTTATATTTATCCCCACTAAGTGACACATACTAGTAGATATTAGTCTGCAATGCTACTTGTTTTCCTGTTGTTATGTAACCAGTGTTGCCAAAAAATAAAGAGACATACCTGTTTTTTCCCTCCTATTTTTTCTCTTCTCAGCAATTGTTTCTGTATTCCATTAAATATTATGTTTGTGTATATTTTTGTCGTTGTTGGTTGTTGTGTTTTTTTAATCTCGATCCAAGTATATCTATTAAAAAACAGAAGAAGAAAGTTAAAGATGAACAATTTTCACTGTGATATCCAGAGCGTGTATTAACCACACTCTCACTTATAGCTGTACTGTGTGTACCCTTTGAAGTTTTGCAAATGTGTCTGTGTTGCTGATGGGTTTAATATAGCCCTGATAAGGTTTTCAATGAAAGTGAAGTTGATGATATGGAAAGATAAAATAAAAAAAGCAACACTTACTAAAACTGTCCTGCAGTAGATATAATTAAGGTGTTTGTGCCAGTAGTCATTATTGCATATAGAATTTGTACAACACAAAAATACATGTATATGGTATTGGGCTCTCTTTATATATGTACTTTTTATTCTAATTAAGCACATATTCTTGTAATTGCTGTCCTCAGGGTTGGTGCCACCAGTGTTGGTGTTCAACTGGTTTTTATTGACTGAAATGCCTTTAGCATGAGTAGATGAGCTTCCAGCTTAGGTCACTCCATGGAGATACATGTACCATAGCTATTACCACTGCACTTAAAGGGCTGTTAATATTAACCCCTTTCCTTGTCCTCTCTCTTCCCCCTTTTCCTTTCTGAGAAAAAAAAAAAAGAAGGGGGGAGGGGTGGGGGAGGACAAAAATGTATTTCGAAGTGAAGAAGTTTGATCATGGCTGACCTTTTAAACTTTCACTTGGTGTAAACATCTTTAATTCTATAATGGGATTTATGTCGCTACCCTTAGCTCACTGTTTTATGACTGGCTCTTCTAACATTTATTCATATTTTGAGAGCCTAATAAAGTAAAAGTGACATAACTCTTTTCAGCATCTGTAATTTCAACTAGCTGTAGATTTATTAAACATTAGCTATTGTCAGCAATCAGGTATGTCAGCCACCAGACGTACATGTGACTGCACCTTCTGGCACACTTAAGCATAATATATCTGCAGTTTTATCTGTCCCTTTCTGGACTCTATAGGCTGCTTTCCTGGGATATAGCTACTTTTATAGGTAAAAAGAGATCAAAATCCTGGCTTAGTACAGGACTTCACTTTCTGTAGGGAGAAACCAGTAATGTTGTGGTAGGACTTGCCTTTGATGTTTGACCCAGTAGAAAGCCCCAAATCCTGGCGTATACAGATGAGTGTTTACTGTTCCAAAGCGGCCCAGCAGGGATTCATTTCCTGGATTCCAAGTTCGACCCCCCACATAACCCCACCTTGTTTCATCACCTTACAGGATGCTTGCACATGCATGGGCCAGCTACTCATCAGATCATGTACGTCCTTGCTCTGAGGGATTGGTAGCTAATATGTTTTGATTGATGATTGGATTTGAATTAGGCACATAGAACCCTCAAGAGTGAACATTTCAATGACGTGTAAATTATTAGATAAGCTAAACAAGTCAGTATGATTGTAGTATTACATACATCATTATGCCCAACTATTTGTAAGTATTTTTTTCTTTCCATAATTACTATTGTTTGGAAGCAAAGAGAGCAAGGCACTTTCGGGTCTCCATTTAATTAAATATTTATAAATTTAGTACTATGTTATTTCTCTTTACATACATACACTAGGCAGAGTATTGTGTTATAGCCGTGTTTAGTTCCAACACAGACAAATATTTAAACTATTTGTAATTATTATTTTATATACGTCACCTCTCTCGCAACCTTTATTCTTTTGTTTGTTGATTTCTGTCCTTTTCTCTCTCTCTCTCTTTTTTTGTTTTTTTTGTTTTTTTTTTGTTTTTTTGTTTTTGTTAACTCTCCTCATTCTACTCACATATCCAATCTCGTGTTAGCTAAGAAGTACAAGTACTTCATGTGAGCTTGCAGTACTTCCATATACACACTACACAGCTCTTTACAGTGGATAGTGTGGATTAAAAATGCTAATAGCAAATTTTCTCGTTCTAACAGCCAATATTGTTAATTAAAACTTATCCCGATATTTTGACTTCTTGTCGAAGTTCTCTTCAGGGGTCAACTTCGGCAAGAAGTCGAAACATTGGGTTAAGTTTTAATTAACAATATTGGCTGTTAGAACGAGAAAATTTGCTATTATAATTATTTCAGCCGAGAATAACTGAATCATTAAAAATACTAATGAAACCAGATTTAAAATAAGCAAGATTACTGCAAGTTCAAGCCCCCAAGTTTCTCTCAGCATTCTCTAGTAACTTGTGTATATTTCATGTATACATATATGTATGTATGCCTTTTGAATTCATGGGTTGTACACAGCTACATATTGAACTGAGTGTGCACTTGTGAAATGCTGAACTCTAGCAAGTTGAAGTTGTGAACATCACACCATTCACCCAACTGTGTATTCTTGTTGTTATTATCAGATGTTAATCTACACACAAGGCATCACTCACATACACACACCACACATAACTCAGGAGCTTTGGAATAACAGTTTGGTAAATTTCTAACTGTGTTTGTTACGATCATTTATCACCTTCTGACGGTTATTCATTGGTCATCTTCTTACGCCTTCCGGTTGATCATTGCCCGCCAGTCGTGGCACTCTGAAGATCACAGCTGAAGGTCTAATGGAACGGGAGAGATTGCACAACTTCTTTGTGCCCATTACCGCCTTCTGGTTAACCTTTAAACTCCCACAACTGCCGTAAGGCACCATAAGCATTGTGTACATAAGGGAGGTTGTCTGCACTTAAAGAAACAGTGTGCATGCTTATCCAATTAAGGTTCCTCTGAAAGAGTCGAGCTGAAGTAGAGGAACTCTATAAACGGCATCTTAGTGAGATTTATTGCATTAGGTAGGAACAGTTGCTGTGGACTTAGTGCAATTACAAACTATTTTCAAGAGAGTCAAGATGTGTGTTCCCAATATTGAAAGCGACTTCAAAAGAAACTGTCATTTTCTACGTACAATTCAATTTGGGGATAGTACAAACAAGTAGTGGTTTGTTAAAGTGGCATATCTCCACAGTGCTTGTGTACGGTACACAACATGTGGCACTCTGAGCCCGAGTGCTGGGGAAAATTATGTAACTCCATTTGCGTGTTTTGTTTGTTTAGCGATTTTTGCACCGTGAAATTGTTTTATTCAGTCTCTCGTTACCACTGGCTGAGACCCAATGGAATTTCTCAATAACCTTAGAATAGACAATAAACTGATCAGTCTTTCAACCTTTAGCTTCAAGACCTTGGATTTATAAGTGACGTGAGGTGTGGCTAATGGGGCGTGTCTAATTAGGTGACCCAAAAATTCCATTCAGGCTTTCTTTGCAACATTGTGATGTCACACCTAGCTGATTAGCTTTGGTTCAGTGGCTGTGTATGAGGAAACCTCATTAGCATAATCCAGCAGATCCTTAGGGGGCAACAGTTTCACAGAGAATGAAAGAGACAAGGGGGGAGGAAAGGGGGGGGGGGTTGGTTTATGTAATAATGGAATGTAAGCTATTACAACCCAGCCGCTATTACATAGACCAACCCCCCTGGTATTTATCTATTTTAGTCATCCATATAATATTATTACTATGTAATGACTTGTAGTTCTAGTTGTCCATCTAGTACTATAACTATGTTTTGATCCATCTAGTAGTAGTAACTATGTATTAATTCATTTAGGGCTATAACAGTGTAATAAAGAATGTATTGTTAGCAAAGGAATAAGGTGAAATAGAGGGGTTAAATTAAGTTTCTAACTACTGTTACACTATTGTAATATCTCTAGTTTAAGTTAAGTTATCATAGGTAGTAATGCTGACTTGCAGCTGATGGCTCTAATGATTAAACATTACTTCTACATATGTCAAAATATGGCGCTCACTTCCTTCTTCCTCTTCCCCCCCCCCCCCCCCCCCCCCCCCCTCCTTCCTTCCATCCTCCACATCCTTCTATTCTTTGCCCACCCAACCTTGCAGACTTTACTGGTATGTTTCCTGATGGCGTCAGGATCTGTGGAAGTCAGAGAGGAGCTCTGGGACAATCTGCTCCACGTGCTGCAGTCCCTTACCCACTGGCAGGAAGTCGTCACTCAATGGAAGGTCAGCAATAGTCTTCAACTATTAGTATTGGGAGGTTTAGGGGAGTTAGAAGGAGAAGGAGAATGAAGTTTGGAGAAATATTGTATGATTAGGTTGAAATAGATATCTGGGGTAATACGCTAGTACTTATTATTTTTTATTTTTTCCTTTATTTATTTTTTTTCTTTTCTTTTCTTTTTTTTTTTAAAGGAAATAAAGTAAAGAGGTGGGAAATGGGTATTATGGTAGGTATTACAATATTAAGTGCTCATTCAAATGTGTTTAATATTGATGGTGGAGAAATGAAGAGGGAAGTTTTAGCCTGTCCTGGAAATCTGCATCATTTTTCATGTTCACAAACTTATACACATCACATGATCACATGATAGGAAGTGACATCTCTAGTGTTTAAAAGTCTGCTCTGACTCGACTTTATGCAATGATGTTGCACCATTGCAAGCTGGTGTGACTTTGAGGTGGAAGTTTAAAGTGCAGGTGAAGTGTGATTTGAAGCCCACCTTCCTGCATTCCAGATGTGGGTCAGCAGCCGGTGAAAGCTGTAGAGGTGTGCAACATTCTGTGGTAGATTGCATGGAGTCAGGCATGACTTGCACAATTCAATAGTCTCTTTAGTGAATCTCCTTCCCTAAGTTTGTATTATTGGCTTGATTACCAATTTCGATGGGGGAAGGGATGTGAATTGATACAATATTGTGAGTCCCTGAATAAAGTTACTATAAAAAATTTTTTTAATGAATAGATAGTATGAGTTAAACAAAGAATCTCCACCCCCATTTCTCTTGCCTGTCCTTCCTATTCCTCCACTTGTGTCTTCTCTCATACCTCTTCTCCCAGTTATACAACAGCCAGTTTCTTCAGAGTATCTACTATTGGCGGATGTATCACTCGCTAGCCTTGTCTTGTCAGCTATATTTTACTTTTTTTAGGGGATGAGGGTGTGGTCAGGATTATTGAAGTCAGGATTGGTGGATTTGTTTTGTATAGCTTTAAGTAAAGTGATCCAATAGTAACTTCTTTTCTTCAGCACTACTTCAAAGTATAGTCTAATAACACCAATGGCTTGTACTTGGTAAATAGAAGTCTCTTTTATCTGGTGCTGTTTAAAGTCTAAGTTTACTTATTTTAGTTCTTTAACAGACTCTCTTTCAGTTGTTAAAAAATTCTAAAATGTGCGTATTTTGGTCCTTTTTTTACTAATCACTTTTACCATCTTCTGTTTGAATTAACTCTGATTTTATCTTTGTCCTGAAATAAATGTTGGTAAATACGGATCACAGTTCTCTTGCCTTCATTTTGTTCAGTATGCAATTTCAAAACTAGAGTTTGCATCTTCTAAGAGTTTCTGCCGTTTTGAATTAGTTCAACCACCAAGTGAAAGTGGGACAGTTTTTTTTTCTCCTTTTCTTTCCTTTGTGGTTCCCAAAATCCCCATGAGGTGACAGGAGAGTACATTCAACAGAAGTTGTAAGACTGAATGTTTGTGTTTGCTGGCTGTACAGCAACAATGCAGGCATGTTTACAAATATCGAAAAATAAATTTTAGAATTTCTAAGAACGCATGGGCCAGTGGTGTCAAAGTGAAACTAGCATTTTTAGAAATAGGTGGCTACAGTTCGGTTAATCTCTTTTGTGGCGAGACATCCTTCCCTGCATATTGTGATATGTGTGTTACGGAATGATCTATTCTATTGTATTGGGGACTTGAATACTCCTGCTATCCTGGTGAAGCCTTAGTGGGGGGGAAATGTTTAATTATAGACTAATTGGACATAGAAATTCACTTCCTCCTTAACAGACACCACTTATACAACAAGCTTCTCATTATTATTGTTATTGTTGTTATTTATTATTTACTTTTTTTTTATATAACTTCAGATTGCCATGCTTTCAATGACGGAAGTGTTGGCACAGGCTGTGTACGGGATGAGCTTGAGGGACCTACCTCTAAGCATGCTATCATCCACACCTCACCGCAAGAGAGTCCACAGCGTCGAGAGACCCTTACTAATGTCGGCCACTTCCAAGACTTCGAACAGGCAAGACCGCCGCCTCTCAAGCACATTCGGGGACATATCCATTCTGCAGCAAGTTCCCCAGCCCAGGCTGGTTCGACGTAGGACAATTGTAAATGGAGGAGATGCCAGTTCGTCACTAGGTGAAGAAGACACGAGGCTGCCAGCTGAGAGTGAAAACCAGGAGAGTGCCAACAAGTCTCTCAATCTTCAGCGAGGGAATCTGAGCTCCATTTTGGAACGTAGTGGTCAAGGCTCCACCTCAGTGGAGGAAGAAGCCTCGCATATAGTGGAGCTAACTGGTGTTAAGAAAGAGACTGTTGAAGTGCCCTGTGCGGAAAAGACAGAAATTGATGATGTAGAGATTCCATGGGGCACGGAGAAGCCAGTGGACGTGATCGTCAATCCTAATCCTACTTCTCCAGTTTCTATTGTAGATCACAGCTCCACAGCCAGCCAGGAGTCCTTGGTGGCAGAAGATCTAGACTGCAAGCTTGGTCAGCCGCTACTGGAAGGACCAACTAGCAAGAAATCTCGTCGTTCGGCAGCCACTAACATTTTCAAGCATCGAAGCCCAGATGTAAAGCAGAAGAAAAAATCCAAGATTCCTTTGGAACAGTTCGATAGCAGTGGAGGTCACGGGAGCTTGACGAGATACTCACCTCTCCTCTCTTACGACGACGGGCAGGCATCTGGTAAAGGGAAAAGAAAGAAAAAATCAACTTGGCATAAACGTTCTGGCTCTGACACAACGTCTCTTACTGTCAACAAAGAAGGTTCTCCGAGTTCTCTTGTCAAGAACACCATTGTGCACCCTGAGGAAGACGTCAACACAATCGTCCCTAAGAGTAACAAATCCATTAGTCCTCCGGTCGATTCCAGGAAACACCTTGGTCCGCGATTGTCCATTCCCAAGTCAGCTAGTGAGGGAAACATACACCGTATCTCTCTGGAGTCTTTCTTGAGAGTATCAGATGATTCCATGGTAAGTCCTATGGACTGCTCCTTCAGGAGAGTGGCAACCATCGGAAGTCCACAGGGAGCATCTGAGAGCAGCTCTGTCCAGGATCTGTCCATCATTGTTGAAACTTCCATCTCCATGCCGGTGTCTGGAAGCAGCATGTCAAAGTCCCTACCACCTGGACTTGGGGGGCATTCCAAACATATGATCCAGCGATCTATGACAGTAGATTCTCCAGAGCCAGGTAAGGTCACTTTCTAATAATGAGCGACTGCGTGGTGCTGAGTAGTAGTAAGTTAAACTTTTGTTTAGTAGTTGTTATTTGGTTAAGGTCAAAAATTTATCTAAAATGTATTACCTCCTTGCATTATGGTATTGGTGATATAATATCAATTATTCAGTATGAGCTACCATTACAATGTAGTTAGTTACAGTAGTCTGTACTTTTGCTATTGATGGCAGACAAAGTGATGTGGGGTGACGAGTGCGGCCCAGTTCCCCCGCCCATATCTCCGACATTTGGTGGGGGCTACTCATCATCGGGCTGGCGCAATGAAGTGGCTGCCGTGACGTGGCTCAGAATGCTCAAGATTCTGGGCAACATCAATCATATCAAGGACGATCACATCCATGCAGAGGCCATCAGTGCTCTCAGAGATATATGGAATGCACTCTCCAGTGTGAGTGGGTGGTGGGTGGGTGTGGTTGTTGCAGTGTGGTGTGTGGTTTGATACTCTAGCTAATGGAGAAAATTAGAAATAAAGAATTCACACCAGCGTATGTTGCTGGTAACTTGTTTCAAGAATGTATTCCCTCGATTTTTTTTTTTAATTTACTCTTTTTTGTTTTGTTACCATCCTGGCAGAGTTAGTGGCTTATTACGCATTGTTACTCCACTGGCCAACCGATACAAGGAACTGTATAATTGACACTTGTATCCATCCAGACATATCGTGATAGGATGAAGCTCAGATTAGTGTGGGAATCAAACTTGACAAGTTTAACTGAGAAATTGAGGGAATCCCGTGTAAATTTCGTTAATGTAGTTCACTTATTTTAGGGTCTTCTGAGTACCTGACACTAATTGAAGCCATTGTTTGTGTCTGTGGCAGATCCAAGAAAACAGTGGCATCAGTATCAACACAGATGAACCGACTCCTCCTCTCCCCAAGTACATGCCTCCATGTAAGCTCTTCCTGCCCTGGGTAGTTCAGGCATGCTCCCCGCCTCTCTTGCCAACCCCGGGCTCTTCCCGTCTTAAGGGACGAAGGATTGCTTACAACCTCTTATGTGAAATGATTATTACACACTGGCACACGCCCCCTTCACTAGCCCATTTGTCTCACTTTTACAGACTTCTTCATACAGCGCTCCGATCTAACTCCGTAAGTTTGAGGGGACAGGGAGGGGCGGGGCAGGGGGAGGTCATTTACTTTTTGTTTAGTAAAAAACTTTCACTGACAGACTGAAAGTCCTTTTAGAATTTTTAATTTAATTATCATCTATGTAAACCTTTATTAATTATAGACACACTTTTATCCTAATGGAATGGGAATGTGAATAACTTAAATATGTGTAGCATCACCATTTGTTTCAAGCAAACCATTAAGTCTCACTTCTAAGTGTGTGTTTCACTACAGTCATTCCAGTCTGCTTGCTACTGTTGAGCTGCACACACTACTACAACCAGTTTGTTTCTATTGAGGTTTCCTTGTGCCCATCCTTTGGTGTACGCCACCCAAACGGCCCAATATTGACATTGTATCCTCTAGCTGAACAATAGCTCCCAGGAATCTAATTATCTGTGGAATTTTTCCTCTCTTTGTATCTTCCGTGGGGTCTGTCTCGTACAGGATATGGCTGCGGTGGCTGTCAGACACAGCTGCTTCCTCTACTCATACGGCCTTCCTGGCTCCTCTGTTCTCCTCATGGACTATTTGGAAGCCTGTGACGCCATATTGTCCTCTGGCACAACGTCTCCACGCAATGAAGCCTTATTTATGATCGGCTCCCTTCTCTACCTCCCACAGCTTCCCCACACTCTCCCCTCAACCGCCTTCTCCTCCATCCCTTCTCCCTCCCCCGGAGCCCCTGGCCAGAAGCTCTCCTTGGCCGAGTTTAGGGAGAGAGTCATCAAAATTATTTACCGTGCTGCGGAGAGGGAAAGAGGAAGGATTGGCCGTTGTATTGCCCTTTACCAGGTGGGCATTGTGATCTTCTCAGAGTTGTGGACCAACACCAGCTCTGGGAACCTGCAGAGAGGCTTGGATATACTTCTCCTATCACTTAAGGTAAAGCACATAATATGGAAATACAATTAAAAAACAACAACAACACTTTCCCCCCCCCCCCCCCCCCCCAAAGCCTGGTTATATTGAATGAACCTCCAAGGGGTGCTTTTAGCCACACCCACTTTTAAAGCCCACACTATTTTGATGCACATACCTATATGAAAGTGTATATAATTGGTCACATACAAGATTTTATGATCTTACTACTCATAGAATTCAACTTAAGTTATTGTACATTGTACATCCAAAAATACTTGGGGGTGGGGGGGAACTTAGCCAGTGTGCCCCTACCTCTGTATGAAACCTGGCGTCATGATAGAGTAATCTCAAATTTCTCACTGCTATTCAGTTATTTGCAAATTTCGGTCATATTATCAATGGTCAACACACTTTTAGTCAATTTTTAATGCTTTGATTGGTGTACAATTTATTTCATCAAAAAATATGTCCTTAAGTGCTATATTTTATCATAAATATATTACTGTTAGTTTATGGATCGTGGAGTTACCATGTGTGCCATTGACATGGTGAGCATGCTCAGTGAAGTGGCACCACAGATGACAGTCCTTTACCCTTCATTGCCTTCCCGAGTCATTCAAGCCATTTGTTTTGCGCTGGCAGGTGAGTGAAAGTGATTAAGAAAGGTCAGATGAGTTGTCTCAAGCACTATTGACAGAAGTGGCTTGAAACTAGATTATGGATTAGCACTTGAGGGCCTTTCCTGACTACCAGGAAGTAGTGTGTGAAAGGTCTTTGATCATTCCCCACATCTGGAGGGATACTAAACTCCAATTAAAATGCTGCATTACCTAATTTAACTGCTATATCCATGTTGATGGCCTGATTTCAAGCAAACAGAGGTGGGTGATTAGGCATGTCCACTACTTATTATTATTGTGTGTATTGAATGAGTGGCTTAATGAACACCTTAACTTTGTTGGAATAGCAGTTGCTAACTGTGATATAGTATAACATGGATTAAATCATGTGGTGCTTAGTTATAAGGACAGGTTACAAGGGTATGTTGCAAGATAATTAATGAAATAAAGTGATGTGTGTGTAACTGATAGCTTAAGTTGGAGAGTAATCACTTGTTTGCTGTTAGCACCAACTGTCAGCCACCGACTGAATCAGCCATATCTGCACGATTGTGGTACATGTAATGATATAGTTTTACCGAACTGAGATCCTATAGGTGTAATTGAATCAAGTTGCTATGGCAACAATAGTACCACAGAAACCGCTTGTGTAGTTCAGGTGTGCTGACCTTGACTGTGTGTGTATATATAAATAAATGTGTGTGTGTGTGTGTGTGTGCGTGTTTAACTTATATGTTTGACAGGCCTAAGGGCCTAAGGCTTGCCGGAGGTGTTAGGAATGCTGTTCTGTCAACAAAACAAATTGTGGTCATAAACAAGGCCAGTGTTGGTCAACAGAGTGGATGGTAATTGATCAGCTGATTGAGGCCCACTTGGTTGGTAAAAGTTTGAGTGGGTGGGTTGGTGGGTGGGTAACCCCAGAAAGGGAGGGGGGACACTTAGGACTAAACCACTCTGGTTTATTGGTTGATGGGAGGGGATAGGTGGAGAGAAGTTCTATGCTGTTGTATTTTATAAGACTGAATCCTTTACAGTTTTAATACTAAATGCTATATATTTGCCATCTTGCCATATATATGTGTACTATATCAGGATGACCACTTGCTGCATTAGTTAGAGAATAATATCTTCCCTATGGTTGTGTGACTAGACCTCACTTTTTTAACTGTGAAAAATGCCAGGCACACTTATGAAGTTTTTAACTCTTGACAACTAGGTTTAGATATTATGTCTATATTTTTTTGTAAAGCAATGGGAGTGGGGACTTAAAACTCTAGATATGTAATTTAGTTATGCAGTGCAGTTCTAATTGCAATGAGCCAATCTGATTAGTGACGGAGTGAATACTTCACCAGTCACAAATAAAGTTGACTCAATATTTCAAGAGACACAGTTTACCTTATGGTATTGTTAAAGCCTTTCTAAGCAGAATTGAATATTTGCAATTGCAGTTTTGATTGAGTCCCAGTGATGAGATACGTACGTGTAGCTCTAGTGCTAGTTGTGGAGTGCTTGAGGGTGAAAATAGTTTAGCAATGAAGTGCTTGGATACTAGTGTTCTCAATTAGTAGTTGCCATGGGATCCTGGCCGTGACCACTAGTGTCTGCTCTGATACCCACCTTCTCGGTTCCTCTGATTAATATGAATTATGGGGACTCCCTCAATTTGTATCTGACAGTTTCATGCATTAAGTGGATATAGGTAGACCTCCCATTCTTTAAAAAACAAGTTTTTTTTAAGCATTTGTTGTTGTAATTGTTTGGTGTGAAAGTGCTGTTGTTATGAAGTGTCAGTATTTACTAAGAAATTTTAACCCCAAGAAGTGCTATTCATTGTTATGCCATCTATAGCTACTTTAATCCAAAGTCAAAACGAAATGGAAAACACTATTTTGGTATACACTAACTCTTTGGTGTGTTTGTCGAAAATGCTTGTAAAAATGCAATAAGTTCTTCATGAAGCCTTGGATTGGTTTCAGAATAAATTTTGGAGCAGTGGTAAGACTACATCAAAGGGTTATCTCCATTTGGAAGAGGTGGCACTATCAGATTTAACTCACTGGGAGGTGTGTTGTCTAGAAGAGAGTTGATTGCTTGGGAAAGGGTGGGTTAAAACAGGGGAATCAATCTTAGCTTATCTCTCTCTCCCTCCCCTGGTCCTGACTTTGTGGGGAGAGAAGGGAACATTGTCACGTGGGGAGGAGGAGGAGGAGTACTCGGGGACCCTTGGTGGTTGGGTTTAGGTTGTAGCCGCTACTTGAGTGAGGCCAATACCACAGGGAATGCAGCCAGGAGTGATGTGTGCCGTCACAACAGATATTGGGTCAGCATTACTGGTCTGGTTCCTCTGACTGGGGCTCATTGGTGACAGAGTCAAGTTTCAGCTGTGCTGTGATTGAAAGGGGGTTGAGTGGGTGACTGAATAAGGCAATAGGAGTTGCACTTGGGTTGTGTAGTGTCGACTAACAATTAATTATCTACTGGCGGTTGCTCTTGACCTTTGCCCTGCTGGGTAAATTGTAATATATGATTATGTGTAAAGCGCATTGGATCAGTTCAATCTTTTTTAAATATTCTGTCTCATTAAGTAGTTGTTTATTTTTTATGTTGCTTGTAGTTTTCATGACAGAAGAGAGTGAGCGTGGCTCATGGATTGAGAAGGTGATTATCACACTCCTTTTCCTCCTCCGAGATTGGCTTATGGCCATTCCCTTGACATCTCCTGACACATCTTCCTCAGTGTCGTCAACTTCGGCTGCTGAATCATCAGCTTCTCCCCCTGCACCCCGCCTGCCCCTCCCTGACGACACCATCAGGACGGTGTTCGAGGTAAGGAATGCGTAGGGCTGATAATGTTCACTTTCTTCAGATTTCCAGCATCTGGTTCATGTTGCGGCTGTGAAGGTTTAGGTTTTAGATTACTTCAGTTCCAGTAGCCGAACCTGGGTTTGGGTTTCTGAAGTGTCTTTGGTAGACGTTGGTTTTCTAAAGATAATACTGTTCTAATATTCGTGGCTCCAGGAGGGTATAATGTGTGAGAATCAAGTGGGGGATGCTGGAATAATCCACCAGGTCAATCTATTTTATATATGTATGCAAATTTGCAGAATTATAATGTGTATTATTTTCTTCTCCTTTTATTTATTTATTTTTTTTTCCCCTTCTTCCTTTCTAGTTCTGAGTGTTGATTCCATCTATATATGTGTATAGGAATGATTTACTCATTTATTAATTTTTTTCTCATATAAAAATAATGAATGGTAATGAGATGAAAGGTGAAGTCTTATAAAATTATTATTAAGAATACTTTTCTCTGAATACAAATAAGTGGTAATGAAATTCATAAATGATTTTTATAAGGCTTTTTCTCGAGATGCCATTGAAGTATCACATTTTCCGGTTGTTGGTGGTGCTCATAGTAATTGGGCCGTGTTGTGGCTTGTTTGGGCCATTGTTCTTTCTTGTTGAGCCAACAAGCCTTAGCTCCCGCTCTGCATGGCAGCCCTTTGTTCCCCTCCCCCTAGACTTCGTCTCAAGCAAGCCATGATTCGGCCTCTGGAATTAGCTCATTCTTCCCAGGCGATGAGTGCATGGATGTATGAAGAAGGGAGGAAATGAAACCACATATGTTAGCCGTGCTTAATTCTTCCTTTTAGAGCTGGATGTATGGACTTCATGTCTGGAGTTCCAACTCACGTAATACTTCTCTTTTTTTAATATTGTTTTTATTACTATTATTATGGCTTGCCTCTCCTGTTATGCTAATAGAGGGTGTTTATCAGTGCTGCAGGGACGGGATTAGTCTATTGCCTCGTGTGTCCTCAAGAGAGTGTTGTCTAGCAAGTCTGCTACCCTCGTTGATGTTGTTGGAAATTTGATTTTCGAGTAGGCAGATGAGAAAGTCTCCAGTACTTTCATTGCATTCTATTTAGACTCCTCCCACTTGTTGAAACTCTTTTGGTATTGCTAATGGGCTCTGAGAGGTGTGGTGTACTAGCTGGCTGCACCTTATTGAAAGCTGCCGATGCTTTTGATGTGTAGCTGAGCGACTGATGTGATGAAACTGCTCAGATCGTTGACCCGTAGAGTTGAAGAATGAGCAACAGTCTTCAGTTTCCAAAGGTCCTTCAGTCTGATCTCATACCTGTGGGGTACTTGATGTTGTACTGCCCAATTATAGATCAATTTACCAATTCCATGGCATGCGTAGTGTTAGTAAATATATGCTAAAGGTGTTGTTAAATTGCCGGTCTTTCTTCTAGTAGCATGTAGCATGTATATACTGCTCACTCCTATACTGAAAGTTGAATAAATGAGTATTTTGTATTAAAAATGTGTTAGTAAAGAGTCCCCATACATTTTTCTAAGGTAGCACTATCTTGAGGGGAAATAATTTAATGAATAAAATTCTATACATAGAAGTTGGTTTGAAGTGTGAGACCAACTGGAACACAGACTTACAGTTGACATATTTGGGTTGAACTGCAGTGACTTCAGCCATGTTGTTGCCCACTTGCTGGCTGGATTATGAGCCAAGATCAAGGTGTGGCCCCATTATGTCACAGAGCTGTGACTTACCTGTGATTGGATCATTAGTAGCCAAGGAAGAGGTGGGAGTGTGAAGATAAGCTGACTTGTGCAATGTCAGTTTGTGTCCACTGCAACTTGATGGTTTCCGTGATGTTTGTATTTGCTATGCAGCAAAATTGCTAGTTATTTCCGAGTCTTTTCATCTGTTTGTGAGCCAATAACATTGCTTGAGCTGTTGGAGAGATAACTCCAACCTATAATAAACTCAATATTAAAAGGCTTTGACAACAACTTAAAGAGTAAAGGTGTTTGTGATTTCTGTTAATGGCTAGTAATGGTATTATGTTATAAGCGAAACTAATAAGTACAGACTTGATGTTATTGTGCCTTGATCAAACAACTTATTTATTTTATCAGGATGCCTATTACCACTTGACTCCCACTTTTTGACGGTAAATTATGGAATGGCTATTAATATTATACACGAGTAATGGTTAGTCCAATGTAGCTAAGGAGGTCAGGTGCAAAATATTCAGCTTGAGTCTTTTTTATTTCATGAGGTTAACTTCTGCTAGCTACCATTAATATGGTAAGAATACTGACTAGTTTTTAGTGCCGATTAATGTGTGTGTGTGTGTGTGTGTGTGTGTGAGTTTGTGTGTCTGTAGTAAACACACAATGCCAGACTGGTAGCAATTAAGTTAGTTTAACAATTACATTTGTGGCAAGCTCCTCCCCATTTACAACATTGGAGCATCTGTCCGGCGGCAGGCATCCAGGACAATAAACCGTTCTATTTACCACATGTTTCTGCACGCATACCGTGCAGCTGATGTGTCACCATTTTGTCTGTTTCTCCCCTCAGGTGCTGCAGGCTGCTACCTGTAATCAGCAATTGCTATTGGGCCGCTCTTTCACCATTTCAGATCCAGTTGGAGGGACTGTGGAACCTTTGGAGACCTCTGGTTCCAGACATTCTGTAGGTTCTAAGCAAGGGAAGTTTTCTTACGACAACAACAGTGTTCCTAGTGAACCCAGGGAAAATAGGAAAGGTAAATTATGCTAACTTTGTTTATTGTTTTCTTTTACATGTGACATACATATAGTTGGTTGAGAGGCTTCAAGAAAAGTAGTGGATTCATATATGTATAATTATAGTAAATGGTTATAAATGACTAGTTTGGTGTGTATCCAGAAAGGTAGTGGTCATAATTCAAATTTTAATTGTTATTATTATTAATTCATTATTGTTGTTGTTATTATGATTATGATTATTAGTATTACTACTACTACTACTACTGCTACTGCTACTACTACTATTATTATTATTATTATTATTGTGTATGCCAATGATACTACTTCAATCATATACTGTCTAAAGTTTACTATTTAGTTCACCAGGTTGATGGCAGTGTATAGATACTTCAAATATACTCAATATGCACTGAGTTGTATAAGCTTTAAAGGTGAAATCACATTCATTGAGCTAAATGTGCCCGGAGAAAAAGGAAATTTTGACATAGAGGATGCAGTTAGATATCTAGTGGGCCCCAAAGAAGTGCCACTGTGAGTGATTTCACTTCAGAAATGCATTTGTTAGGACTCCTGCATTGCAGGGGGGAGAATCTCTGGTGCAACAAGCAGATAGAATACTAGCAGCCTTTGTTATGCAGGTGTTATATGGGGGAGGAGGTCTGTGTTGAGGAAGTGTGTGACAGGAGATATAACTGGTTTGAGTTGATCGAGGATAGGTCAGTGTCCTGGGTGGATGTAATTAGCTCTGATGTGCAGGATGTTAAGGTAGGATGGATCAAAGATAGCTCTGAGTCAGTATAAGTAGTTGCATGGAAGAAGGTGCAATGATGCTAATGAGGAGGGGCTTCAGGCAGATGATAAATACACCTGTGTGGCTTTGCTTGCACTTAAAAATGTTGTTGTTGTAAAATACAGACTCTGGCTACTCTCAGAAGTAAACAAGCTTTCTGACTAATTTGATTCTGAATTTTAATCTCTACAATTACAGTGTAGTGAAAAAATTAAAATGATTTAAGATGATTTTTAACTTCATTTTCAGCCACTTGCCTGTCATACACATTAATTAAAATGAGGAGGTGATTTTTTATTATTAATGGCGATGAACTTTTCAGTTCAAGGCTAATATTTTGTCACTATTAAAATCATGTGATTTCAGAAAAATTTGTCAGATGCAAATTAAGCATAAGTTATCATGTTCTACTCTCATTTATTTATTGTAGTATTATGGTTATTATTGTTGTTGTTATTATTATTATTATTATTATTATTAATTATTATGGTAACTGCTATAATTTATGTTATTATGGCTATCACTAGAACATAATCTGGAACATTTAAAGTACAGTATATTCCATCTAGTGTAAGGATTCTAAAGTGACATCATTATTATGCTAATGCTCCATTACAGTGTATTGGTGGTTAAGGTGCTATTGTGGGTACCACGTGGCCTGGTATATGGTCCAGTCAATAGAATGGACTGAACCCCAGTGCCTTATGCTTGGTTAAGTACTGGTGCAGAATTAGGAAGTCTAGGAGATGTCATTCTGAAGAAAGAATGGCCACAAGGGCTGCATCCAGATGTATGTACATCCTTGCCCTTTTTGGGTGAAGGAAGGTTTGAGTTCTTTGAGAGTGGCAGCTCCAGGCATTTCAAAAGGTTCCTCTCCTTTATGAGTGCCCTTGTCATACAACTTCCACTTGAAGCCTTCTTGAACAATAGTCCTAACTTTCACCTCTTAGTACAATAGGCAATGGCCTACCTAACCAAAATTCCTCCTCTAACTCCCCCTTGCCTTCCCCCCTTAACTTCAGAGAAACCTTACCCCCTAGTATTCTCTCTTGTCATTATGCTGTCTGGGTCCTTAGGTATTTCTTTACGGTCATTGTATTATCCATCCATGTTTTGCCACAGAGCTGTTCCTCTAACTGCCCTTGCTTCCACTGTTGACAGTGGCCTGTCATGACTGAAGCCAGGGTTGAGCTCCGCTGCAGTGTTCCTTGCAATGTTGTATATACAGAAATCATTTTAGCTTGACTTTTTTTTTCTTCCCCCAATATACAAGGTAACCTTATTCTTCTCTCTCTCTCTCTTTCTGTAGATGTCAAACTTTCATGGAACAGGTTGAAGAAAGTCACACACCATTTTAGTGAAGGGCACATACAAACTGCAGCTAGATCTGTAAGTCATTTTGGAAGTTATTGTTGTTGTTTGTAATCTTGAACTTTAATAAAAGAATAAACATATAAATAAATTCATAAATAAATATATCTATCTATAAATGAATAAATAAAGCATATTTTTTTTTTAAAGACTATTGGACCATCATCTTGAAATAGTCAGTTGTATTTACAATATTTAACACTGTAAGCTTAGTGGTGCATAATTACATATTTGTAGTGCCAATATACATCGTGTTTGTTTTGCATGAAGGTTATTACACACTTACTGAATCTCCTCGGACACTTTCCATTTGGCTGTGGAGCAGCTCAGCTGTGCTCCTCAATCAAGGAATATCATGACAACCCAAGTCTGTCCCACCTTGACGAACTTTCACCAGAAATCTTTGACTCTCCCCGTATCCAGGTATATTATCTATCTGTATGATTGCATGTTCTTTTTTCTTTTCTTTTTTTTTCTTTCTTTTTTTTTTTTTTTTTTTAATATACATTAAAATGTACTTATCTGTGTGTTTGTGTGCATATGGATGTTTTCATGGAGGAGTGTGTGTTTGTTTTGATTTGGTAGAAAGGTCTAAGCACTGAATTCGCGCTTGGGCTCCAAACTCGTAAATACTTGCATTTAGTTAGAAATCCTTTGTCCCAAGTGCCTGGCAAAGGAGATGGCACCGCTCACAAGTTGTGAAAGTTTGTGCAATAAAAAATTATCTCCACATTTTTTTAAACCCTTCCGGACATAATATCCCAGACCTCCTCCAAGTTTCGCTTTCTAAGATATGCTGTTTTTCAAAGCTAGATTTCATCAGATCATGGTCGTTGTTTTTAATACCCCATTGTCAGCCGTATCTCTTTTCATTATTAGCACTTTTTTCAATGTGTTGAATGATTATTTCCTTATGAAGTACATCAAGGGGAAGTCTTTCATCCCCCCCTCCAAATTCATATCATTTCTTTATGAATGAGCCACCACTTGAAGCCTTGGCACTTCCATCCTGTAAACTACAAAGTTTCTTTGATGTCACGGATGGAACCTTTTTTGGGTGCTCGTACAATTGAAACCTGTCTTAGATTAAAGAGCGAGAAAAATTGTTTGCCACCTAGCTGAACAGGAAGTGAAAGTGACAGAGTGATTTGTCCAAAATTCTTCTAGGTGCGTGTGTTACTTATGTTGGGAAGGTGATACGTTGTGATAAGGGAGATAATAACTGGCAGATAAGAGAAATGGCTCACTGGACACAGCAACAGCAGCTGGAGGGTTAGCTTGTTGGTGAAAATTAGAGGGAGGAGGGGGGTTGTGAGAGGTTGATAATAGACATTCCCCCATTCCCCTGGGCTCATTTCAGCACAACTAAATTAAGGAAAGGTCTGCGGTGGATGCCACAAAAAGAAGTGATTCAATTACTGCATGCCTTTATGGCGAGGCTGTAGTTGGGGAAGAGCTACATGTCTGTTCGTTTGCATGTTGGGGCCCTACAAGAGCATCATGGGGGATTCTCCTTATCGAGAACAAAGTCAAACGAGTCCTTGTTATTTTTATGTGACTTGCCATAGTAGTGGAAGACGGCAGAGCACAAAATATAACTACTTGATTCTTTTTCACATGGGTAATTGGTAGAGCAAGATAGATTGAGGCTTTCTGAAGATGAAGAATAGTGGGTGGGGCTAGGTTGCTGTAAGTGGGTAAGCATGTCAGGTATGTATGTGAAGAGGTGCATGTGTGTATTCAGACAACATGTCAGCATATGTATGTGAAGTGGCGCATGTGTGTATTCACACAACATGTCAGCACAGCAATAGGTTGTGGAGGTAAAACATGAGGTTGCCAGAGAGTGGTTGGGTTTTCCCACTCCAAAAGCTGTGAGTGATGGAAGAGTCTTAGTGTTGATCATTGTGTGGGCCAGTTTGCGTCTTGTTTTGGTGTTTTGATGTCCCAATCAAGCTGGACCAACTGCTGTGTTTGTATTACAAACTAATGGATAAATACTGTTGTAATTTGTGTGCTGCCTCACTTGTTCAATTTTGTATGTGATGGATTGGTTTGTTTTAATTATGGTGTGTTTGTTTTGTTTTTTGCAGTTTTTTGCCTTTGGAGATGAAGCAATTGTTACTTTTGTGGAGATACCCAACAAGGTGGGTGAATGGCAGGTTTTCAAGTGACTAAGTACATGTATTGCATATGTGTGTATACTCGTGGAAAAACTGTGGGGAGGTGGGTGTGGCAGGAATAGAGCCGAAGACTTTTCAGCAGCTATTAATGCAATGAATTTGGAATCAGCCAGTTGTGGATCTCGCTACCAAAGCAAACAATTTAGTGTCTAGTTGAGACACAGTAAACCATCAGTGAGTAGAGAATAAAGGACCCTATGTTAATTGTGGCTAATTGCATCAAATGTCCCATCGTCTGCTGCAAGGGTGTGTTTGTGTTTCTGTGTATGTGTGGTGCGTGTGTGTGTACGTATGATGAGAGAGACATGCATTACCATGCGGCATTGTTTGTTGATGTTGTCTAACAAGTAGAAATGCACTTGACTGGGCTGTGTTGGCACTGGTCACAGGTCAAGAACAAGTAAACACTTCACCTCAAGTGCCCTCTCCACTAGAGAAAGATGTCGTAGAAAGAGCACTATCATGACCTTAGTTCATTGTTGATTGGACGTAGATGGGCAATTCTGGCAGCACTGTTTAGCACGATCCAATTGGAATGTTCTACATGGGCCAAAAGCGTGCTTCTGGGTTGTTGTTTTTTTTTGTTTTTTTTCCCTCCCTGCCTCCATATGTTGTCTGATTTCCACAGTTGGCCTTTGATGTGTGGCATAATATTTTTTTAATCCCTAATTTTTTTTGCCAGAATTCTTTGACAAATGTTGCCTAAAGTCTTTGGTAATCAGCCAGAAACCAGAGGTATCGCCTTATACAATAGATATTGGTTTCTTACTTTGAGCCAGTCAGCCACCTGCTGTTGGTCGGTCGCTTTCAATTGACATAGGCTTAGCTTATGTCCTGCTTTGGTTTGCTTGCTGGGCAGAGTTTGTCCTTGACTGGCACTCTGCTGTTAAGTCTGCTATCTCTCCCATTCACAGACCGAACAGAAGCCACACATCGTTGATTAACCTGAAGTATGAATTTGTGAATCAAGTCATAATAATCAGGTAGAGGGAGGGATTGTTTTTGTTATATATATATATATATAATTACTTGTTTAATTAATGCATACTTATTTATTATTTGTGTTTTGTTACAGTTGGAAGGTGTGGATATACTGGCGGGTCAGTATCAAGCTCGCATCATTGTACGAGATGTCACTGGCAAGTACACCTGGGACTCCTCACTTCTGTATGGCCCACAGAAATCCTTGTTTCAAGGAGGTAAGCCTGTGTTGAACTTCATTGTGAAGAATTAATAGTTGCTGTTGCTTTGTGGTTGTTATCTTTAATGCTATAAATGTATACATTTATCCCTTTACTCTGTATTATTTCTGAAAAATTAGCAACTCTGTGGTTTAATAATCATCACCATGTGTTCTCTCCAGCAGACTGCTCTCACTCTCACTCTCTTTTTTTTTTTTTTTTTTTTTTTTTTTTTTTCCCTCAAAGGAAGTGAGGGGTCAGCACTTGCCTTATGATATATGATCTAAAGCAGCGTCTCAGGGTAATAATCTCCATGATTCCTAGTTCATGCACTTTCCAGTTCCAGATTGCCCCAAATTGGGAATGACATGTTGTTCTATCTTGGCTTCCTGAATGTTGATATTGTTAGTATCATGCCATGCGTAATTCTTTGTGGTGTTTATTGTGAAGTGAAAATAACGGATACTGACCTATTCAGGCTCATCCAGCATTTTTGCTGGTATTCAGAAAAACACTCTTGTGGCGTTCCTCCTTTGGGTGTGGTTTTGGGGCTAATCTCTATTAGAGAGAGATTCATTTTAGCCCCAAGCACTAGACATGGCTTTAGCTGCGTGTAGCTGGCAAAAGCTCACTTTTGTGGTCATTTTCAAGAGCCTGGCTAGTCACTCACAAACCACATCATTCAAATACCGTCATGTGATCTAGACTGGCATTTACTCCAAAAAAAATGTTTATGCAAGTGTGTGGAAAGATTTTTTTTTTGTGTGTGTCTAACTGGAGCTTGATCTGGTGATGTGGGAAGACAATGGAGTAAGAAGAAAATGAAAGGGGCAGTAGTGGAAAAAGGGGAGGATAATTGGAAGCTGCAGTCACAACCATAGATAAACATGCTCTCTGGAGGCTTCTGTAGGTCTCCTGGAGACAAGATAAGGTGTGAGACTTTACAGCTTCACCTTTCCTGTTAGCATCTAGTCTCTCTGTTTCCTGACTGACAGTACTTGACTATTTGATCATTCCTTCATATCCTGTGCAACATTTAGATTTTTTTTTCTTTTCATTTCTTAATTTATTTATTTTTACTATGACGGGCGGTAAATTGCCATGCTTCCACATTCATCTTATCCAATTTTAAACTTATTTCTGGTTATTTGAACATATTTGTTTTGGTAAATGTAATTATTTCACTCATGTAAGGCAGAATCTTTGTCGAATATTTAACGAAATGGGTTCCACATTCAGCACGTATAAAGTTTGAAGGGGCTCTGATAATGAAAGAGTAAATAGTGCTACTCCAAATCAAGGTTTACCAATGAATGTCATGTCGTTTCCTACTTAATTGTCATAAAAATAAGACTATGTAAAGCTATTTACTAAATCTTATTATTCTTTTGTTCCTCTCTAAACTCAGATACCAATTCTCTGACAGCAGCAGACAGCATCGACTCCCTGGTAGAATCTGTGGAGGCTTCCAACTGTGACACTCCAGCTCCCTATGAAAGTTGGAGTTCGTCTCAATCTGACCCACTCATGCCCCCTTCATGGAGAACACATGTCAACCGTGACAGGGATGTCCTGCAAGATGTGAGTAAACAGTGGTCTGGAAAGGTGCACTTTTATGTTGTTGTTGTTGATTATTATTATTATTGTTGTTGTTGTTTTATTATTGTATTATTGATATTATTATTATTATTGATATTATTATTATTATTGATATTATTATTGTTGTTGTTGTTGTTTTATTATTGTATTATTGATATTATTATTATTATTGATATTATTATTATTGTTGTTGTTGTTTTATTATTGTATTATTGATATTATTATTATTATTATTATTGATATTATTATTATTATTATTATTATTATTATTAATCATCAGTTATTAATATGGAGACATACGTACTACATTCTTGTTGACACTTCAACCTCTGAAGGCCTTAATCAGTTTTGAAAACACAAAAGTTAAAAAAAGAATATATTATTATCAACTTTTAGTAGTATCATTGTCATTGTTGTTATTGTTGTTGTTCTTTTATTGAAATATCTGGGATTGTTAACAGCTGAATATAATTTCAACTACAAGAAAACATCTTTAATACAGTGCCATAGTGTGGCATGATTAAACACCACACTCGTGCAGCTAGTATTGTAATAGTACTTGTGAAGGGAAATTGTTAGAATGATGGGAGAATGGCAAGCCCCTATGTTATTGAGGATTAATAGAAATTCTAAAAGAAATCAAAACTATTTGTATTAGTGGGAGATAATTTTACTATTTTCCAGATTATTTGTTCTCATGTTAAGTCAGTCAGTGAAGTTGTTAATGTTATTCCTGGTGGGTGTGGCCTATGATGTAGCTCCTGGAGCACATTGATCTAACGAGTCCAGAGTGTGGCCTTGAAGAAAAGAGGAGGATTACTAGAAAAGGAGTTGGGCCGGGCATGCTTGGAGAAGAAATAACTCTGCTTCGCATGCTATCTGGTCAAGACAAGAGCGAGAACCAGTATAATTTGAATGCCGTCAGCCAGCCATGGTAAGCTACACCCCCTCCCTGGCTTTTGGTGAAAATTAATTGCGAAGTTAATATTTTATTAGGACTGAAGGTTTGACTGGGTTTAAAGTATGCACTCAATGAAGAGTGTCAAGTTTTCAGTTTGATTAATTATACTACAGAAGCCTAGTGGTGCAAGCCTGTGGGCAAATAGCCTAGCTGAAATTATGATGTTTGTATATTTATCTGGATATTTCATTTAGTGTGAACATTTATTAGTACGTATTATCAGTTCCATTATTGAAGTGCTTTATAAGATTATTTTTTATCATATTTGAGATTGATTTAATAGAGGTCATGTGAATCAAGTGTTACTGTAGTAGATCAGCTCTCAAGTACAGGCCACTCCCATTTTATTATTCTATATTTTCCATGAGTTGAATATGTATAAACAAAGGTTGCCTTTGTTGTTGTTTTTCTACCAATGTCCCGAAAAAAAACAAAAACAAGATGAATGTTTTGAATTTTCCTTATACCTTACCAAACTGCAGAATTAGAATTTCCAAAATATACTTATCTATCCCATCCATCTTAGTAAATGGTAGCTGAAGTAGTTGAACTGCTTTGGGAAGAGATCAACAATAGAATAGATACTGGGACTTGCTTTCAGGCCCGCCGCTGTGGAGTCTTTGAGGGAAAGTACCATCTTTATTCACCCATTGGATATAAAGCATCTAACCTTATATCAACTTTAATATTAACCAATTATACATATATATATATACACATAATAATACTTAATGATATTATATATATGCAAGGCAATTTTACACAAAACTCCAATACTATTTTCACCTTTCACTGGCCAATGCTCTATTTTCCCACCATAATGAAAACCAGTAGAATTATTTTCTGTGCTTAAACTCTAGCATATCTTTGCTACTGTAGTGTTATTAAACAATAAATTCTCAACAAGAAGGAAGTTTTTGATTTATTTATTTATTTATTTTATTTATTTTATTTTTTTGAAGTTTTTTTTTCCCACTTGATAATTATCTAACATAGTCACAATACAGCTGGCAAGGCATTGGGTCACCTGATTCAGAGCTTGTCCCATGTTTGGGTTGATGCATGACAGTTTCTCCTCTCTAGCCGCCCTCCTCCCAAGGAAGCCTGTTTCTCAGCCTCTGTCTCACGGTCAGCTAATGCTTGCCTTATGCAGAGACAAGATGTGGGGCGATGGCCAAGAAGGATTTGCTTGCCATGCAAACAAGCACACGGTTTTCCAGTTTATTGAATTATTATAAGCATAGGACTGAGTGTTTGGGTGCACACTCCCTTTATTTGCACACTAGTCTGTGAGGACCATGGGAATGAAACCTTTCTTTTCTTAATTTTTTTTAATTTCGTTATCAAATTAAGAGAGGAAAAAAGTAATGACGAAAATGCTTTTGTTGTTAGCGAGCTATTGTGTTTGTTTTATTTTTGTAGTATGCTTGAAACGAAGTATTCCGTTCCAGTACACGACAGTCACACTATGGCTTTCCATCACTGTCGGGTGTTCCTCAGTCATTTGGGACTTCTCTCCTGGGACAAGCGGTGAGATACAATATAATTTGCGAGCTTTTTTTTTTTTTTTTTTTTTTTGAAAGTGAGAGGAGAGTTCGTTGGTTTATTTGCCGTTTGTGTACACTGTGTATGTATGTGTGTGATGTGGTGGGTAATTTTATTTTTGTTGGGACTGGTGTTAGAATACACACTGATAACAGATGTGAAGGTGCTGCCTTCTTATCCATCTTGCTGTTGTAGGTTCTTCCTTCGCGGCGTGCGATGAGTGTTTGTTATATGGTGGGAGTGTTATTCCATTACTATAATGTATAGGTTGATGGCAGATAGTGGAAGCGGGATAAATACGTCTATGCTTGGACCTGATTGCTTTCAATTAAATGTTGAAGGTGGTTGGGATTGACCAGCGACAATTTGACCACTTTTTTTTCATTGCTATATTAGTTTTTTTATTTTTTTATTAGCTGTGATGAATTCAAGTAGTACAGTCTAGCATTCTCAGACATATTAGTGTGTAAGTGAAGAGATCCAACTGAGGTCCACCATCTATTCAATAATTTATACCTTGGGAATTAACTCAGAGCTGGTGGGGTCAAACTGACTCCATGCCATCAGATAGAGGAAAGGAAATCCTTGTGTTAATTTGTGGCACTTTGGGTTTCCTTCCACCCACTTTTTCTCATTTCCTGTGCCTATTCTTGTCCTATCTCTGCCAGGCTGTCTGTCTCATGCTAACACCCACCATTATTGATGGGTTTATGAACAGTAGAGGCAATGAGCGGTTTAGATTTGTGGTGATTATAACAACCGGACGACCTGTCCTAGACTATAGACAAGTCCCAAAACAAACCTTAGCACCAGAAACAGAGTATAGTGTCATGGTGCCAGTTACATTTTAATCTGGTTTGATACGGTCACACCCCATTATTACCATTATTAGAGTGTATATATATATATAGGTTACACCATGACGTGGAGGTTGGTACAGGATTTACACAACCGAGGGCCAAAAGACTGAGAATAGTGTAAATCCCGTACCGACCAAACAGAACTGACTTGTGCCATGACTATAGGAAGTGCATGAAGCTAAATGTTGATTGGTACGGCTCACTTATTACTGCGTAGGAGGTGGATATGAAATATATTCACCGCGAATTGAGCAGTTTGATTGGATGGTTTAAACGTACTATGGTACACACACACACACACACACACACACACACACACACACACACACACACACACGTGTGTGTGTGTGTATACATATACAATGTGTAAAATTTTATGAAAATATTTTTTTTAAATGAGGACAAGTTGAAGCTGGGAAGTAAACGAGCAGATAATGAAGAAAGAGAATAACACAGGGTGAAGAGGAATTTTAAAAAGAGGGTAGGGGGAAAAATTTGTTCCAGAGAATTTATGAAAGAAACAGTATCTTTTTGACTAATTTATTATACATTATTAACTAATTTATTTCTGCAGTCCATTTTCTTGTCTCTTTCTCCATCAATGGATTAGTGAGTGTCTTTGTTCTTGCTGTCCTTATGCTTGCAGATGCCATCTAGACCTTCTAGACAAGACAAATCAACTGATTCTGGAACTTAAAAACCTGGACCAACTTAATGCTCAGAGGTATGTTAGGTGAGAGCTGCTTGTCTGGAGCATGCAGTGGTTGGTGCTCTGGCTTCAGAGCAATGGTAGCGTTTCATCACCGACACTTAATTAAGTCTGGCTCGTCCACGGCTTCCCTCCTCTCTCTCTATCTCTCTATTGGTTTTTTTGTTAACTTTGATCTTGCCTTTTGTGTCTTTCTCTGCTCGTCGTTCCCAAGTCTTTTTAATATAATTTGTCTATTGGTAGCAATTTTTTTTTCACAACAAAATTTTACTGTTCATAGTGACTACATTACAGGCATATTTAAATCAGTTTTGTGTTGTCATGCTTTCTGTTCTTTGTTTGTTTGTTTTTTGGTATTGGGGGGTTCTTGTTGTTGTTGTTTTTTCTTCTTGTTTTGGTTTTATGTTGTTTTATATTTAATTTGTATTTATATATTTTTTATTAATTATAGTCGTGCTACATACAAGGTGGCAGTCCTGTATGTGGGTCCAGGACAGGAAGACAAAGCTGCCATTCTCAGTAATAAAGGGGGCAGTCGTTATTACGAGGAGTTTGTGGCTGGACTCGGATGGGAGGTGAGGTGAACAGAAATAACTGGCAGAAATATCGTACTATTACTCTTCAAATTAACGAGGAATCTCTACGAGTAATTTGTGACCATGAAAGGTTGCAGGGGTAGAGGTGGGAGTGAAGATAGAACAGGGACTTTTCCCCCTCATTCTGCTACATGTAGACAAGCACTTGGACTACATGGACAGAGTTTGTGTCTGGAATGATTCCAATTGCGTAGGATGAAGGATAAAGACTTGTAGTTTTAGTAGCTGTGGGGTGGAAATGTGCCTCATTAAGCTAGTGGTATTGCTGCTTCCTGAGCAAATCATCCTGGGTTCTCCAGACGCCGAGCATGTGGGCTTGGCAGTGTCTGTAGCCGCTGAGTGTACTCTGACTGAGGCAATGTCTCAAGTGTCTTATAAATTCTAATTCTTCTCTTTTTGTGATGGGGCATTTTGGATGGAACAGTTTGTGTTTTTTAATTTATTGTTTCGTTCTTGTTGTTATTGTTGTTGTTGTTGTTTTCTCCAAACAGCTGTTTGGTGAGCTTTTCCTGAGTATTTGAATTCCTTCTAAGTTTTTTTAATTCAATATTTTTTAAAAGAATTCCAGAAGCTACTAATTACTCATTGCTGTATTCCATAGCTTACTTTTATATTAGATTTAGTTTGTTTTTTCCTGATTTTCTTGATGTCAATTGAATTTACAAGACATGACAGTGCTTTTTTTCTCTGTTTGTTCGCATACTTAATAAAGCTTGATATTATTAACTTTCTCTGTAGCTTAACAAGAGAGAGAAAAAACTATGGTATTCATTTAAATATCATTTACATTTAATTCGTCAACTAATTTTATTACCGTAATTTCAGATATTTTTAAATCGTATTTACTTCCTTTTCTAACTTTCCCCTCTCCTCCTCCCATGCCCCTCTTCTCATTTCCTCGTTTCTACTCCTCTCTTGGTTAATTAACAAAAGCTGGAATAAACACACGTGTGAGCATTTAGTGGAAGCTGAAATTCCAATGGGCAACTAGATAATTTAATGAAGTTTGTATCTGACCCATTGCTCTTACTGGTCTACCCAGTGGTGTTCAGGCTGTCGTCATTAAGCAAGAAACTAAATTAATCTTTACAGTATCCCTCAAAGCTAAGTGTTCCAGAGATAGGACTGATGTATTTGTACTAAGTGAATGATGGGGCCAGTTCCATGAGGCCAGTAGCTGGCTAATTGGGCATGCACAAGACATTGTGGTTGTTTAAAAAGGACTTTGTTTGTGACACACCAGCAGAAGTGGAAGCCACTTGGGCATTATGGTAGACCCCAGTTGCTGGAAGGGTTTCTTCGGGTGCTGGGCTGAATGGCTTGGGCCATAAAGTGCCGCCAGCTTCCACTCAATTGCTCCGCAATGGGACACCTTGTATTGTATGAGCACATGCATGCACACACACACAACACACACACACACAACACACACACATACACACAACACACACACACACAACACACACACATACACACAACACACACACACACATGCACACAACACACACACACAACACACACACACACAACACACACACACAACGCACACACACAACACGCACACAGCACACACATACACACAACACACACACACACAACACACACACACAACACGCACACAGCACACACATACACACAACACACACACACACACAACACACACACACAACGCACACATACAACACGCACACAGCACACACATACACACAACACACAACACAACACACACAAAAAACACACACACACACACAACACACACACACACACACAACACACACACACAGCACACACACAACACACACACACAACACACAACACACACACAACACAACACACACAACACAACACACACACACACAACATAACACACACAACACAACACACACACACACACAACATAACACACACACAACACACACACACACAACATAACACACACAACACAACACACACACACAACATAACACACACACAACACACACACACACACAACATAACACACACACACACAACACACACACACACAACATAACACACACATTGCTATTACTGCTACATATTATATTTGATACATACATCTAGTGTTGAAAAGTTAGAACATAAATGACACAACAAATCTTTTTTTTCTTTTTCCCCTTATACATGTGTGATATGCAGTGGAGAACAACCTAGTGATGATAAGCTGTAGTTTATATTCAAATTGTAAGCAACTTGTGTTTATTCAATATAGCAGCTTGATCATGCACACACACACACACAGCACAACACATTTTGTAAGTTTGCACCCGTGTACTCTGCCTCGTTCAAACAATCTCTCACTGGAATCAACTAGCTCATACAAGCAGCCAGTAAAAATAGTGATTCCACATCGCCCCAAGGGCTTATAGCACGTAGTACTAGACTCCAGCAGAAATACAGCCTCGGATTCCTTAAGTGGTCTGGACCCCAATCACGCAGGCTTCCATCAGATGTGGAATGCTCACCTGACCCATCTTCCTCTTCACTCCGTCCAACGACTGCCAGCAGCTGAGGGTTTCTCACACCAATCGATTCAGGTTCCTAAGGCACGCCTTTGTAGCTGAAGGCTTGCTGACCAGTCAATTACTACTTCTTTCTCCCCGTAACCACCAGAAGCCCCTTCTTGTGGCTCACCCGTGGGAATTCAAATCTTACAAAAGCCTGCTGGAGTTGTAATTGGGTAGGGATGGATGGATTAACACCTATTTGAACACAAAGAGGCGCTACATGTTGTATCCTGGACTTTTCAAGGTGTTAATGAGTGATAAAGAAAAATTTCGAGTTTGAAAACATTTTAATGTTTTTGGAGCTCAATTACAGCAATGTGTATGTGTGTGTGTGTGTGTTTGTGTACACGCATGCATGTGTGTGTACAGTTGAGCATGCTTTTATTTATGAATGTTTGTTTTACTGTACCATGGCAACAATTACTGTTAGTTATTATCATTTTCTTTTTAATCCATGCCCTATGAAACATGTAGGTTGACATGGGAACACATGCAGGATACATGGCAGGCATGCAGAAGGAGTTTGCCTCATGCTCTATGCCATACTATGCCACTTCATCAGAGGAGGTGCTATTTCACGTTTCCACCAGAATGACGTCAAAAATGGAGCAGAAGGTGAGAAAGGCTAGAGGTTGGGTTTTCGAGGAAAAAAATTTGCCGTGAAAGGTTCACTTTTGTAAGATTGACTTCATCCCTTTTGTCTGTTTACTTAATATGTGTATTTGAGGACTAAGCTGATAATTTGAACTCCTTGAGAACAATATATTATATTAGATGTATTCTCTCTCTTTCACAGGCTTATTGTTTAAAATAATTCCTGTGAAAGAGAGAGAACACATCTAATTAGTAAAAGAAGGCTGAGAAAGAAATTGTGATACTGAACAGTATTCACTCTTGTCTCTCGTAGTCTCATATTAAAAGGTTAAATTTTTCTCAAATATCTTCACGTAGTACTATAACTATACTAAATCTGTTAGCGCAAGCCCTCAGCATGCATGCGCAAGAGGGTTACAGTAGTCGTCCTGTCTGTTTGTCTGTCTGTCACTTCTGATTTTAGAGATTACTGACAATTAACTGGTGGTTTAGGTATAAACTTATTCACAACAATGATTTAGGGATCTTTTTATTGTGCTACTTTTTCAAATTTCGGGTTGATTTCTGAGAAAAAGCAAGCTGTCAGCTACGCGTAGGTTCAAGCTTGTAATGCCCCCTTTCGTCACATCAAAATCATGTGAGCAAATAATTTCTTTTTCTGCCCGCATTAGTTCTTGCTTTATGCTGAAATGTTTATGAGTGCTGGAATTCAAGTGTTTTACGTTGAAACTATATACCGGTGAGAGTCTCCTGCATGTTTAGCTACTTCTTTTAGACAGCACTTAGCTACATCTACTGTTTTCATAGCTTTATTGATTCCTGTAGGAATAGCTAATTACATTATTTTTTCGGTCCAAGAATTGATTTTGTTAATTGCTTAGCTAGTGTATAGTAGCACTGAGGGTTCGCACTTTTGGTGCTTTATTGTTAAATGAATTATAATATTAGATGTCTTGCCTAATTGGGATTAATGTGAGTAATAAAAGACTAAAATACTTTTTATATTCAAAAAGGCTATTGAAAATGAAAACTGGGCATTTTTTTAGTTATGTTACACTATATGTATAACTATGTGGGGTTCGTAGAAATGTGGAACTACATGTAAATCCTTGCAATACTTGCAAGGAAGACTGTAACAGTGTTTTGTTTATTTGTTGTTGTTGTTTTTTTTGTTTTGTTTTGTTTTTTTGGTTGTTTGATTTTTCATAATATACATACGTGGGTTCACAGCATTTGTATTTTAATATTGATTCACAAATACCCCAGTACTTGGACTGGAGCTAGAAGTGTTAATTCACAGGAACCCATAGCTACCAGCAGAAAGCTCTTGCTTGTTCAACAAAGTTAACTTGATTTAACACGAGTTGAAGCTAACACAGAAACACTACAGAGAAATTCAAAGTATGAAGGTATTGTACGGAAGTTCAGTGTATGAAAATACACAGATTGGGTGTTAGAAATGGACTATAAGAGCCTGGGTTGTTGCTGTACCAAGGTTGAAGTGCTGGCTGTGTCTCATCTGCCTGTGTTTGCAAACTCCAACACTTGATGATATGCTGAAGACACTACATCCCCCCCTTTAGGCCACTAGAAGCACCTGTTCCCTCCCGTGCAAAAGTCTGGTCCTTAGACTCCACTCATAGGTATTCCTGTCGGATATTCCCGATAACTTCAGCTTCTTTTTTTTTATTTTGTGGTCAGAAATCAGCAAAAGTGCAGAGCTTTGATGTGGGTGTCTGTTGAAAAGTCTCACAGACAATGCCGGGTTGAGTTGTTCAAAAGGAAAGGACAGTGATCCTAGATGGCTGAGCCGACAGGATGTGTATCCCAGAGAAGCTCATGTGTAATCAGTAGAGAGTGTAATTGGAAACCTAGGGAGGTCCAGTGTCGTGAACAATGTGTTGTGCTGGAGCTCAGTTTACCATGAATATTTGAATCTGTTGCTGGATTGGAACTGAAGATGTATAGCCTGTTTTGAGCAAGGAATAATAAACACCGGTTTTGTATTTGTAGGAGAGAGGAAACATGAGAGGCAAAAGGCCGTGGACCTTGATGGGGGTTTGGTCTCATTCTATTTTGTTTCTTTGTTGTATTTTTTAAAAGCTATTCCTGACGTGTGTGTGTGTGTGTGTGTTCTTTTGTTTTCTTTGTTTCTTTGTATTTTTTTTTTTCTTTTTTTTTTTTCTTTTTTTTTCTTCCCTGTTTGGAGTAGTGCTAATTTGGGAAATCCATTTCTTGAGAGTGACCACTGAAAGTCTGAAGTGTGGTTACTTGATCCAGTTCTGTACCCAGTATTGAAAATGAATGGTTTACTATTTTAAGAGATTTCCTTTGGCTCCACCTTAACACACCCTCCCAGTCGGCCGGCCACCTTCACTTTTTGATTCCCATTAGATATGCCTGCCAGTTGCCATAGACTATGTAGTTTCGTGTTAGAATGAATTATTTGTGATTTTCAATTTTTTGGCTTTCCATGGAACAGAGGCTGTTGCTATTTGAAGTCTATTTGGAAGACCTACAGTGTTTGTGTGTGTGTGTGTGTGTGTGTGCATGCGTGAAATGCCTTACAAGGTATATTAATAAATTTCTGCTTGCATACCAATACAAAGTTGTAAAAAAAAAGTAATAATAAACCCCATTTTGGTTATCTTTGAGCATCAAAATGTGCTTCAATACTTTGATGTGATGAACTAATTTTATTCTGTGTCTTCATTTCCTGTTTTCCTGGACTATCACATGACCCACTCAGTCAGGTTGGGTCCGGCGTTCATCGGCATGGCTGCCATCCACAATTACGTGAGCCCCAGCCTGGAGTGCCCTCTTGCCCCTTCTCGGTTCAATGGTTCGCAATCTGGAGTCTAAGTTGCATGTTGTCTCTGCTCAGCCTTGCCTTAATACTAAATGACATGTGAATGGTTATGTTAAAATAAAAAAAAACAGAAAAAACTTTTAACCTATCCTTTGAACTGTATGGGCCTTCCTGATTTGGAGGGAGGGGATGTTTTGAAGGATTTACTGATTTAACCGCCTTCAAGTCAAGACTATGTGGCAAGTCCCTGCTTCATAGGGTAGAATTTCTTTATAGCTAAGACCAAGGACAAAGTTCAAGGGAAAAAGGAGTTCCTGTGGAAACCATTCTATGGCTAATTATCTAATACTAAATTAAAAAGAAGTTGAGCTATTTCAATCAAAGGCATCGATCCAATTTCATGTGCTCGGGTTTTGATGTTTGTAAGGACTCTAATCAAGTCACTATTTCTTATCACTTGCACCTATCCCATGCTATCAGCTCTTCCATGCTGTACTGGTTGGCCCAGAGGTCCAGGTGAGATCGTCTACACTCGGCTGTACTCACACATGCCTGGCTTGTGAGATTACGCTGATGGGAATTACAGCTCACCAGTTAGCAGTTGGCATTTCCTGTCCTCGCTGGGGTAGCATGTAATTAGAGCCAGGGTTGGCTCTCTATTTGCGTGGCTTTTGGCTGCTGGGCGCTAATGGGTGCTATAATCACCTCCCGCCTCAGGTGCAAAGGACTTGTATCTGCTAATAACCACGGGCGAGTTGGCTTGCATTTGTAATAATTAGTCTTGGTGGTCAGATGGTGCTAACGGCAGTTATTCTTCGCACCTTTTTTTCTAACCTTGCCTCCGGTGTTGTTTCCTCTGTACAGTCACGGTTCCATGCATGCGTGCAAGCTGTGTTTTTCCAATCACCTGCTGCTGTTGACCAGGAGGAGTGGCAGCCAAAGGGGATGTGGCGTCCGTACGGAAACTTCAGAGGTGGCCAAACAAGTCAAAACACGAGGCTCTAGCTTAGGTGATCTCCTGAGCCATGGTTTAGACTACTCCCGCTGGTTTTGGTTGAAGTGCAGACAACTTAGTGGCTGCTGTTGCACTACCTCAACTCCCATTGTTGGGTTTTGATTCACTGGGTTCTCAAGTGTTCCATTGCAATGCAAACAATGGCATTTACCTTATCTCCATTGCACGCGACAATATGGGCATGGGTATTGTAGATGGAATCAAAAGCATGAAAATATGAATGGGAAATCTCTAAAAATTATTAATATTCTTTTATGAATCGAGTATGGCAAGTTGTATGTATGGCAGAGTTTCTTCCTTTAGTTCTTTATGCTAGTGTTTTATAAGTTAATACAACCTATGCTGGTGATGGTGACATGCTTGCAGGGAACACAAGCAGGCCATTATAATAATGGCCAGGCTACCCACAGACGTCCAAGCACTCAAGTTCAACTGCCTAAATTGTGGTAGTCCTTATTTATCATCAGAACCCACGCACGACCCTCCCAGCGCCCGCCAACACTCGGGATTGGTTTAATGAGTTGATGCCGCATGTCCAGCACTGGTAGCCATGAACCATGGAGGGAGGGAGGGAGGCAGACACAAGGGGAACTTCCTGTTGTTGGGCTCCACAGCCTCCAGCCATGGCATGATGCAATGACTTTACTATGACAGTGTCTCTCACACTGCCTGCTGGGCTGAGCATTTCTGAGATTCATGGCCATATGTATTTCCTGCCCTTATTTATTCAATACCAAGTAACTAGGCCAGTGAAATTCCATCTTACATACAATAACATAAACAATAACATAAACAATTATTAAGTTGTTGTTTTTTGTTGTTTATATTGATATTTTTGTCTACATTGTGGGTCATCCTCCACTTCCTTGCAGGTTCGCCATTTGGGCAATGACGAAGTCCACATTGTATGGAGCGAGCATTGGAGAGACTACAGGCGCTCTCTATTTAGAACACAATTTGCGGACGTCCTGATCATTCTCTACCCTCTTTCCAACGGCCTCATTCGAGTGCAGATGGACAAGAAACCTAACGTAAGCTGCTAAGACAGCAAGAATTAGTTCACTAATTTCGTTATTCCATATATATTTATCTTTGTCCCCCTTCTCAGGTTCCTCAGTATGGACCCTTGTTCAATGGAGCAGTCGTGAGCAGAGAGACAGTCGCTCCACTGGTCAGAGCCACTGCCATCAATGCCCTCAGAGCTCAGAGAACCCCTCTCGTTGGTTACAGAGGAAGGTGGGCGGAGTTATTTAGGAGTTTGTACACTTAAATGCAGTTGTTCTTATCTTGTCTGACCAACTCTAATCTGACTACTTCTAACTGCCAATTTGTATCTTTTCAACAATATGAATAGTTTTATCAGTAGAGTAAGAGAGCATGATAATGTGTTGCATAACAGAGTGTCATATATTTGTTGTGTTACTATGATGAGGAAGAAAGTTAATTTATGAATTTTTCACACTTGTTCGTATCTTAAAGAATATATTTTTTATCTGTGCAGTATAGATTCTTGTTAGTAAATATGTGTTGATCGAGTGTGTTGTATGCAGAGCAAAGAGTTTTAATTTTTGTTACTGTATTTCAACTGAAGTGATTCTGGTCAAATATAGGTTGCTTGCCAATGACAAAAGACTGCAAAGTCAGTTTTGTATCTTATGGGAGTGTTTGCATGTGTGTGTGCATATGTTAGCCTCATGCCTTACAATGTGTGTGTATGTGTATGTGTGTGTGTGTGTGTGTGTGTGTGTGTGTGTGTGTGTGTGTATATACATGCTCAAGTACTGAACTACTAGAGCTTGTAAAGTTTCTATGGTTTGCCCATATCTGTTTGAGGTTTAAATTAATTGATTAGGATCTGCATATGTCACAAGAACTGCGTTAAAATAACATTGTGGAGTGTAAATGGTTTTAATGTGATGGTGTTAGCTGCAATACCTCATAATTAGACCCAATGAGCACTTGAGAGTGGTTAGATTGTCCTAGATGATAATAGACTCGTTATCATGTGCCTTATTTGTGTGATAGATATGAAGAGAGACTTCGCTACATCCAGAACATCACTAGAAACAAGGTCCCTAGCACATACGAAGAGTTCTGCGAGAATGTTATGCATCCTTTAGAGATGGGCAGCTCCCAGTCCTTACCTGCCCACTACTCCCTGTCAGGCTCCCACGCCAGCCCACTGAATGTACCCTCTGGAGCTCCACCTGTGCCCTTCACCAGTCTCCTTCGATCCATGGCCCAAACTTCTTCGCATCACCACCACCACCAACCTTCTCCTTTCTCCAACTCTGCCAAGCTGCCTTCTTCCACACTCAGTCCATACTCCAATCTCTCAGTCCAAATGGCAGAATCTCTCAGTTTGTCTTCCTCTCATTCAGCAACCCCTCGTCCACGGTCGAGCACTAACGAAGAGAGACTACATGCAGCAGTTTCAGAAACTTCAGCACGTAAGTATAATATAAATTGCACACAACCCTTCTTACCGAACCCTCCACTCCCTAAATGTATTTATATTGATAAGAAAGAGGGTGAAAGAGAACAAATTAAAAAAAAAAAGCACTTTGTTTTGTACCAGCTCTGCCATTAGAAGTGTACCTTGAACCATTAGTGCTATCTTTCAGCATAGTGTGAGGCCATTATGGTCTCAAGGGTGCTGGCAATGGTAAAACAAGCAAAGCTCAGATGACACAGCTAAAATAGAACTTTTGATTCCACATGGCCACTTCAAAGGATTGTTTGTGTAAATCTAATCCTAGAATTGAGTTGGATCATTTTCATTGGTTAGTATTACATAGGAAACATTCAAGTACTAGTAGGAAAGCTGCATACTGCATAGAGTAATCACATTATTGGGATAGAACTTATATCTTGTTGCCTTTGTTACTAGTAGTTTTTTATTTTTAGTTTTACACGCAAATGTTAATCCATAGAGATAAAAAAATTAGTAGTAGAAAGTGGGAACCAATCGTGCACAAAAAAAATCAAGGAGACTACTTTTTCAGAGCAGCCAAATTACCTTTGAAATTGCAATATCAGTGACTGAAATAAAGTGACTAATCACCAATAATTAACTGCCTTGTTGTGGTTTTCAAAGTTGTTGTTGTTATACTCTAATATCATTAAATGTGGTGGTGGTATTAAGGGAATAAAATGTCCACTTATTGAACCCAACTGCTGATTTATTATCACCACTAACGAACGAGTAGTTAATTCTGATCTATTTGTGGCAATTCCAAGACTACAACTGCTCTATATCTATGCATATTAAGCATTTCCTCTGTGTATGTGTGTGTGTGCGTGCATTTATAGGCATTTGGACAAGTTCTGTTCCAGAAAATCTCCATCATATGGCAAGTTTGTCTCAAAGTATGCGTTCCAGTACCACGCCTGACCCCAGTGCTAGTCCAAAGGCTTCCAAAAAGAAAGCCAGCAGCAACTCTCTCTTGAAAGGCCACACTTAGCGTGATAGAATAACAATTGTAGAGGAATTGTCACTTGCAGCAGATTTTAAAAGGCACTGCTTTAGTAATTCATTTTTTTTGTTGTTGTTGAAGTATGTAATTCATTATGCACTTTGTGTCTTTTCAGACAATAATCAAATTTTCAACCGCTCTTACAAACCTTCAGTCAAAACATAGAAATGTGATACTTTTTTCTTTTTGTTTGTTTGCACAAGCAGTTATGTTAGTAAGTTTTTATGGGCTCAACTTAAATCACATTATTCGAGCTAATTTCCACACAACTGCACTGGGACGCCTAAAGAATGGTACTTCTAGGGAGGGGCTAGTCCACTCTTGCTTGCAAGCCTCCCTCTCAAACTTGCCCATGCCACTTGGAAAATGTGGTCATCTGTGTGCAAACAACTTGACTGTACTGAGGTATTGAGTTACAACCGATCAAGCTGCAGCCTATTGGATTTTTACACAGCAATTAGACCTGGACTGTCACAGAAGCTGCATCACTGGAATGAACTGGGCCGGCACTATCCAGCTAGGTATTCCTGTTCAAATAAGGGTGGGTTATGAGGAACACCTTCTAATAATACCCGGATCAGGTTCTCAGGTGCTGTTGTGTTGATACCTCTGAGGCAGCTTGATGACAACAGCAAGAGTGAAGCTGAAGAGATTGTGGGTGGGTGGGTGGGAGGGGGCTTGTTAGTCTTCGTTTGCTTGCCAGAATATGAGAGCGTTAAAATATGCACAAACAACCTCCTGCATGCTCAGAGAATTAATCCAGTCCGATCGCATTCATCAGATCTATTGATGAGTCCAAGACTTTTGCATAACTATCTGATTGCAAGTGATAGTGATCTCAATAGGACCAATTGCCTGGATGTGCCGGATGTGGCACAAAGAATGCCAGACATCAAAGCCACTCTGCATTTCAAAACTATGAGCTCTTTTTTAATATTAATTTTGTAATTGCAAGAAAAAATATTCTGTCTTGAAAAAGGAGTAATAAAAAAAAAAAGTGATTACAAATGATGAGAGGAAAAGAAAAACAAATGCATTCAAACATTTTTTGAAGATCTGATAATTGTCCTGTGAAACCTGGTGATAATTAGAAATTAAACTGACTTGTTAATATATCGCTGGACGGAAAATGAGGTGTGTGAGTATGCAATGTAAAAGGAACAATGAGTAGGAAAAAAATCAAACAATGACTGGAGCTGCCTGAATTATATGACATACACTGTATAAGGAAGCAATGCACCAAACCTGATGCTTTGCCAAAATTGTGATTGACTGATTACTAAGTTTATTTACGACTCGTGTGTTATCTGACGACTCTAAAGACCGGAGGAACTGATGCTGTGACTGGGATACATGTTGTTGACCGAGTCCGTAGCCTGGCTTGGGGGAATGGTGAAGTTGCTTGCAGAGGATGTCGTTTGAGGGTAGGAAGGGTTGCTTTGCGACTGCGAAAGAGGGAATGTGTTAGAGGAAGGTGGAAATCCGAATGTTGCTGGATTTGTCGGGAGGACGGGGGTCGTGGGCATGAAGAAGAATTGCTGGGCTTGCGGAGAGAGGGGCAGTCCCTGGAAAGCCATGCTGGTGGATATGCTCGGGCTAGGGAGGCTCGGTAGGCGGTATGGTATCGGGGAGTTGATTAAAGGAGCTGGAGGGAGGCCGTTGGACGGGATATACGAGGTGCTAGTGTTACTTGTCGAACTGCTAGTGCTGCTGGTAGCTGAGCCTGGCTTCAGCAAAGTGTCCATAGAGAAGCCAAAGGACTGTGACTTGTTCATGCTGAAAGGGGATGCTAAGGGACCACAGCTAAATGGAGCAGTGTTCAGGAATGGCATTCCACCAGCCTGGTTGGCAAGGGAAGACGGAATAGTGGAGTTGGTTAGCGTGGAGGCACCAGTTACGGTGGGAGGGTGGTCAGGCAACGAGCCATGTTGCATCAGGTGGTGACTGTATGGACCAATGAGGTGCGAGTCGAAGGGAGGGAGCCCGTGGATTGGAGGAGGCCTGGCCATGGGCATCGTGAGAGGAGGTACTCGCATGTTGTGTGCGTAAATGTCGGCATGGGTCTGAGGACGATTCCTAGTGATTGGCCTTCTTCTCAACTTTCCAGTTGTGCCTCCGATGAACATTATGTCATCACTGGATGGGTCCAATGTCCAGTAGTTACCTTTGCCGGGATCATCGTATGGTCTGGGAACTTTGACAAAGCACTTGTTTAGAGAGAGATTGTGCCTGATTGAATTTTGCCAGCCTTGCTTGTTTTCTCTGTAGTAGGGAAAGTTCTTCATGATGTAGTCATAGATACCACTAAGAGTAAGTTTCCTTTCTTGACTGGACCGGATGGCCATGACTATTAAAGCATTGTAAGAAAAAGGAGGTTTCTGGTGCTTGGATTTCTTCTCGTCACCGTCATCTCCATCGGAGCCTTTCCCAGACTTTTCAGCGCCAGATTCTGTGCTGGGTGACTTTGGTTCACCGTTGCAGGAGGAAAGAGCCTCTTCCAGTTTCGCAGTAACGGACGAGGAGCTCTTGTTCAGGTCGGCTGCGCATTCATCCACGGAGCCCGCGTCCCAGGAGGCGTTGCTCGACGGCGTGCAAGCAAGGTCCACCTCGGAGCCGAAGCTCGAGAGTTGCTGCTGCTGCTGGTGGGGCTGCCCAGAGTAATTCATGGAAATCTTACTGGGATCGGAGGCAGGAGAAAGCGTGGCTGTTGCTGTGGATTCTATGAGGAGAGGACCAGTGGTGGTGTTGTAATGCATCGGGTCTGCGGAGATATTAGCGGGATGATCGTGAAGAGATGAATTCGCTGCGACCTGTCGTGACAATGCTACAGCGGACATGAGAAAAGTATCACTTTATTTTTACCTACTTCTCAAGACTTAAATTTCGTCTGATAATTCCTCTGAGCTGCTCAGCTTACCATTATATAAGCATCCTCTCCTATTCTACCACCGGAAATTTGCCGCAGGATGGGTAACTGACTTCCGCCGCGGGCTACGAGAGCTCGTGGTTTTGCGCGGAGAAATACGAATAACAACAAAATTACATTTTTATTTCCCGGTGCAGTAGACAAGCCAAAGCCTTTGTAGGCTGCGCCAGTTCTAGACTTGTAGAGGCCGTCTTACCAGATAATATTCTAGCAATGCTCCACTAATTCAATCGAAAGAAATAAGTAATATCATTAACAAGCCACAAAGCCTAAAAACTGAGACATGCTCTGTAAGCCAAGTTCTAAGCTGAAAGTGACATTTCAAACAAGTTGTTGGTAGAATTACAATTATTACTGCTCAAGTTTTAAACGTTTTGACTCTGGCTTATTATGTTCCAGTTCTGTATCTAAGGTGTCTGATACTGTCCCAGAAGTTACTTCAGACTTGACTTCATGCACATCCTTTGCAAAGATCTCCTCAGGTGAATTGTCAATATCGCATGCTGCACAAATACACAAACAATACAATACAAATCAAAACCAGGAGACCTGATATTTATCCAAATATTACCAAACTGTTTAAAAGCAAACTAAGCATTATTGGCAGTCTGGATTTGTGCTTGTAGGAAACATATACTCTGCCAGGACAAAAACCGTCAAGACACAAATATAAACAGAATTAAGCCACTTGTTATCAAGCTTCAAGTTGTGGTAAAACACACTCAAGAAATGTTTGAAGATTTTAAGTCATACTCTACTCTAGCTTTCCAAATACACATTCAAGCGGCAAAACACACCTATCCACCCATTTCACAAGACAAGAAAAGCAAAATCCAACTCTTTTTGAAATATTTATCGGCAAAATAATGTGCAACTTAGGCACAAGTAACTCACAGACACAAAACTCAATACATCTGTAATGCACTGAACTTACTATGCTGGTCTTGTTCTCCACTGGCACTCATTTTCAATGAATCATCAGAGAAAGCTACAGCTGAAGGAAGTCTGAAAGACACTCTCATCATTAAGGATACTGAAGAGACCGATCTCACCCGCACTACTGAATAACTTCCTACCTCAAGCTCCTTCAATCCTAGATGATTCTTTACCTTTTCGAGAGCAATTGCTTCTATTTCATCCTCATTTTTTTCCTCAACAAAACAATGGCAGTGGATCACAGGCATAGTTACACGTTGTCGAAGATCTTCCGGGATGCCACAAAATACCCCACGAAACGCTGTTAAGAAACTAGTAGCATCGCCTGGTAAGTTCATGACTGCATGGGAATATGGCTCCAGACCTTCACTGCTAACCCCAGACAGAGACTCATCCACAAGATTTCGTGACACTTGAGCAATAAATTCCCTGCCATCAAGGTTGTATGCCTTCACTTTACCAGATACGTTATTGTCCTCAATATTCTTTAAAAGGTACGTATAGGAATGAGGATTGAGGTCATTCGCGTGAACCGTGCATCGCCGAAGCTTGGCCGCAGGAATGGCAAAAGGCCCCACTCCAGCAAACACATCCAGGACAACCTGCCCTGGTTTGAAGAGACACACCAAGTCCTCATGCTCTTTCCTCAGCCTCGAGTTCCAATATACTTTGGAATAGTCCAAAGTGAAACTGCACTGATTTTCTCGCAAGTTTGTTACGTAATTAGCCTCACCAGCTATGAGTTCCATTTTGAAGAATCTGAAGGCACTCCCTGACCCCAACTCTTCCACCTTATTCACCACTGTTCGAATATCCTTGGACTTGTCTAGAGTCACTTGACCTTTAAAATAACAAATTAAAATGTTCAATAAGAAATTATTCCAAGTTTTATTTTCCCATCATAAATTACTCTGATTGTATCACTTGTTAGTTTAATAATAACTCTACTGACTTCCTATTCAGTTGCTTCCATGCATAATTATATGGAAAAAAACCCTGGTTGGCCATACCTTACCAATTATATCCTTGAAATAAAGATGCCGCTTCTTTAAATTATAGTGTGCAATATGACCAGCCATTTCAAAGGAGCTGGCAATGTCCAGATCTGTAGGCAGTACTGCCTTCAAGATGTCTTTCCTGGTGAAGTCATCATACCCTAGTGGTACCTTGCGCATAAACTCCACCCCCTCATTAGCAGCAATCCAGTCATGATCGTCATCAGTCAGTAGCTTACCGACTATTTGAGCTGGACCAAGCATAATATGAAGCTCCTTCACCTGTACAATAATAATAATAATAATAATAATGACAATAATAATAATGATAATCTAACATGGAATAACAATATCGACTTGATATTAATAATCGAATGAATGTAATAAAATAAATTCAGAAATGGCATCATCCACACTCACAAATAAGTGTTACTTGGTAGACTACATATACAAATCAACTAATTGCACCTCCTACTGGACACCATCATCAGAAGAAAAGGAAAAAGAAGGGGAGGGGCAGTAGGGGCTTAGGGAGATATCAAACACAAACTCTACAAAGCTGCCTCATTGTAGAATTTGTGACAGACAGACATTGACAGCCAAGCCATAGATGATGTGAAGACACTAACAATAAAGCAGTGGGAGAATCAGAAAAAAACACCAGACGGCTCCACCTTATCCGTGCAAACCCCAACAGTCGCTCATCAAAAGCCCTTCAAGCTGGAGGTAGAGATGGCTCCGAACCTTTCTCTCAGACAATAAGTCAGCATTGAAGAGATTTCACACTCTCACTTGAATACTTCCCACCCACACATACACATACCAAGACATACTGGCTCTCCTGGAATCCTAATACTAGAAGGGAAAAAAAAAAATCAATCTGGAAGAGGATTGAGGGGTATCAACTGAAGGCCACATTTTCCTGTTGGGAGGAAAAAGGCAGACTTTTTTTTTGCAGACTTCAAAAATTAAAGAGTAACAAAGAAGTCATAGAGATGTGCTCTGTTTAGGATCCAATGCCTATGTTGATCAAACAATTAATAATCTATCTATAGACTCAGGAAGTGGGGCTATAGCAATGTCCTTGTGACTCCCTCGTGTCTACCAGGAGATTTACAGTACTCCACTTAGCATGGAAGTGCTCGCATGATTACTTGCATATCCCCTTCTGGCACTCTCGGTTTGAAAAAGGGAAGATACCTACAATGTACTATTAATTACTCTCACATCGGGGAAATTTTTCGTTTTTAATGAAATGGTTAAAATACATTTGATTATTTCTTTAAAAACAAACAAACAAACAAAAAGCGAGTAGGAAGGTGGGGTGGACGGAAACATTTTCAATTCTTTGTATTTGGGAACATTTCTTCAAATTTATCCAAATCAAGAGAGAATAAGAGTTGATTACAACTTCACCCAAGCATTAAAATGAAGAAATAAATATTGCCACTTGTAGGAGAAATCTACCACCTTTTTTAGACGTTAAGTATTTTAAACAAAATTATCGGCAAAAATGACATGGACTTAAAGTAACTTTTATTTAGTGAAAATTCAAACATAAGGACAAACTCCAGAGATGAAATCTGCTACCTGTGGTGACAAATCAGTAATCTGTGGCCGCATGCAGTATGGCACATAAGCTTATTCCAGAAAACACTTTCATATTCATGCCAATTCACTAGAAACACTTGTGTTGAGAGGGAAGGGGGGTGGGCGGGATAAGAGGAAGAAGGGGGAGGGCACTTTCGATCAAGATCTGCCACTTGAGAAGGAGCTTTCAGTTGCTACTGGCAACGTTAGTGAAATCAGAATATAATTTTTGAGGTTGTAATTATAAAAATCCAACCAATGGAAACTGAATGTTAATAATTAAAGTTTCACCTACCACCATCTAAGTTTATATAGGCGCTTAATTCATAATCTGCTTATACAAGTATCAATATGAAAAGTAGCATAATTACGCTATAATTTGTTGGAAGTTTGTAAGTTTAGTCACTCAAGTGAGCCCAACAGAAATAAATTAAAGATAAAACTTCAAATGAACGCACGAGAAGTTACATTTGTGTACAGTTGTGCCGAGTTGAAAGCTGGCCGTTTACCTTTGAGGAATCATTAGAGCAGTGGACCGGCAAAACCCCTTTAACATAAGGGCATTTCACGCGAGCGTGAGCCAGGCGACTTAGGAACGTGGAACAACGCTTAGTATCAGTAATCTTCACGCCATGAAATTCGAACTCTGTGTTAAATGCCGCCTTATCAAGCTTGGTGCACCCCCTAACAGCTTCAGGAGGCGTAATGCAAGTTTCATAACACTCCATAATCCCGCTGCACCACCTTATAGCCCGGAAACCTAGGTTTCTGAAGAGCACCTTCGGCAACAATTTCGGATGCATTAATATCTTAATGTAGCGCACTATATTGAGCGACCTTTACCAGATCTCTTCTGCCCTACATGGTCATGGACAAATCTGGACTAATTCCTCGGTTCAGCTACTGTGCAAAAGATGTATTGGAAGCCTTGAAGGGCAACAGAAAGCTTAAAGTAAGTACATAGTATAAATAGCTTAGTTTTCATTATCTGTTGTTGTTTTTCATGCAGCTAGAAAGTCTCCTTAGTGAACGCTGGGAGCTTGCTAAGTCCAAAGGTGCATTTCGTTATGATCTGTCAGGGGTAACAACTAGGACAGTTCCAGGAGACCATAAATTTATCATTCAATGCAATCCCAAAAGGCACAGCCAAAGGCGTGCACCAGCAAATATATCTAGTCTGGTGCAACCTTTTGACTCCAGTCTATTTAACTTCAACAAGATTAAACCGGAGGAGGTCAGTGTTTAACTTAATATAATAAATAAAATGATGCACCACATTAATACACCCACCTTAGTGTATCCCTGATTTAATTAAGTCACTCTAAAATAATATAATTATTTCCTGTATAAATATCAATTATAAAATACCAGCATATTGATTTACCTGCTTCCTTGTGTTTGCTACGGGTAGGTTCTGTTTCAATTGAATTATTCGCCGAGTGCCGAGGATGAAGGAAACTATGATAAGGGAGGAAAAGATGCTGCTAGTTCTTCATCGGAGAGAGAGCTCCAGACACATCTGGTGACAGTGAATGTCAGCCCTATAACGTACGGTCACTCTCTTATCATTCCTCAACCTGAAGCTTGTCTTCCCCAGGTGTTTACTCAAGTGTATGTGTGGTACATAAGGTATGGGAGGGGAGGGGCTGGGTGGCAGGTACTGTATGTGTGGGGGTGTTTGCATGCTGGAGGGAAGGTGGGGCTGGGCAACAAGTGCTATGCTTTTTTATTTCAAAACAGATCTTTTATCAATCAATGAGTGGTGATTGTAGATTATTTGGTGTAAAGTCAGAGGATTGATAGCTTCATCTCCCATACTGGATCACTGGTGAACCTAAACATCTCAAGACAGGTTAAAAATAAACAATTTAACAAACACCTGGCTCAGGAGATTGATAACTTGAGGCTTATAGTATTGGTGTAATTCTAGAGGTCTATTTTGTGGGTACAGCAACCCACTTAAATTCAAAATTTAAGTTTTTATCTGTTTAATGTAGTTTATGCTGTTGCCTTAATGGCATGCCTTTTGTATGTAGTTGGACAGCCAAAGTATTTTATGCCCAGTTCTTTAATGCATGCACGTGTAAGGTCTAGGATGTAGTCTAATCAATACATAGGACATGCTATCGCAAAGTTTTGCTTTGACTTGATGACTTTTTTTTTAATTCCAGATTTGGACTTGCAGCACCATCCAGCTCTGCCTAGACCTTGTGGCCCTCAGTGATTCCAGGTAAAGCACACCTCATTTGCACTCTGTACCCAACCTCCTCCTTCTCGCCGCCACACACATGCACATGCACGAAGCACACTTTGGTGGCAGACCAATTCCAGATGCATGCAGCATTATTATAACTTCCAACAGAGCCATCATTAAGCATGGGTAATTCAATAGAGATGTGTGCTTAATTTGTTTATTTCGGCAGCTTAGCTTCCTCGTTGCCATGGCCTTGACGAAGGAGGTAATTTTCTCTGCCGGTAAGGTACGCTATACAACAGAAGTTCTTTTAATTGGTTCCACTTGTGACTGTATCAACATGAAGTGTAAACAAGAAACATCTCCTAGGAAGCCAGTTACTACACGAAATACCTCTCGTTTTTGTTAAATTAGCTTTGTATTTCAATTAGGAGTTATACTTTAGGCCAGTATTATATTAATGCAAGGATTAGGTAAGTTTCTGGCCTAGCAGGTGAGCATGAGCTCGGGTGTAAATGACCCACAGGCATGGGAGTGGTATTGTGTTCATGTAAAGGCAGCTGGCAGGAGTATACAGTGCTTTCAACTTAAAGAGTGGATTTTTGAAACTACTGTATAGACCCTCACTACAGTCATTTAACATACACATACCTTTTCTTCATCATCCCAATAATGTTTCCAATAGTAAAACTGCCTGTTTAGAGAATGGAAAACGGAGAACAGCACTTTTCTCATTCACTCTAATACATTTTACGCCATTTTTTTGACGTCAAGATTTTGCGTTAGTTCGTCATTAAACGTAGCTAGTTAACGAGCTAAGGTCGAACGGTTATTTCCCTGAGCAGTAAGACGGGACTTTCCCTAACTGCAAGCGGCTGTATGGATTCTCATCGTTCTACTAGCAGCAGTAATAAACGAAGTCGAAATCAGTCAGAATTGTTGGCTGGTATTACTAACTTGGAGCCAAGCCTATCCAAGAGGTCATCTTTTTCAAGAGCTGAAGAAAAGCTGAAGGAGTTTAATACTCCCAAGGCTCCCACCATTCGGTATTCTGACAACATCAGGGCGATGCAGTTGGAGTCCTACGGGTTGTGCAGCTCCAGATGGAAGCTAAAACGCTGGCCGTGATAGGCAGTAGCGCCGTAAAACTTGATACCTAGGGCCTGAGATAAACCGTAGCTAAATCAGATTTACCCGTGCAACAATTAGCGGTAAACTGGCGCCCTCGAGCCTTTATGACACAAATACGCATGCGCTGTTTTGTGACGTCGCGTTTACCGTCATCATTTGATGACCCTTACCTTGCGCAAATTTTTTTGGTGAAAAACAGCCACAACTCACTTAATTTTCAAGATATAGCTACCAAAGTTATACATAAAGGCAATTTTACATCATGTGTCAAATTTTTAGAGATCTTTTTTTCTTAAAATTTAAAATATTTCGAGATTCAAATTTCGTGTGCCCACAAAATCAGGCTCATATGAAACTTCAGGTATTAAAGTATCAGTATACCAAGTTATAGAGATAAGGAAAAATAATTTCTCTTTTTTCAGCTTAAAACACTTCCAAATTCACTGTCTTGAAGCTCCCAGTTCCATCACCTATAACCACAAAAATAACCACAAACCCACAAAATTGTTTTGTCTGTATGTTAATATGACATTAATGTATAATAATACAAATTTTTAGCTTTCTATTACACATACTTGAGAAATTATTAGCAACCTTAACCAAAAAGCTAAAAAATCCACTCTAAGCTGGAAGCACTGTAGTCAAAACTTGAATAACTTTTTGAACGGAAGCAGCTAAAAATATTTCCTCAATATACTCCAAAACTGGAGAGAAAGTGCTATTCCAAACTCAATACAAAGTGTATGGGAATAGAAAAAAGCCACAGGTTTCTTGCCTGGGGCAGCAGCATACAGCATGTACTGGTCATACAATCTTGAATCGCTTTTTTGTTTGTTTGTTTGTTTGTTGCTGTGGTAGCATGGGATTCTGTGTAGTGGCTAACAGTCTGCTGGCGTATGCCTCTGTCAACCATCTGCATTATCACATCCTCCACATCAGAGAACCAGTCCTCTCTTCATCAGTGGTGAGCCATAAGTCAGATGTTGGGTAGTTTGCTGTTTGTTTGTTTGTTTGTGTAGGCAGTTACTCTTTTATGGGGGGTAAAGAAGGTGAATGGGGGGTCTGTCCCTTTGTATCCAACAACCATCCCCCTACCTGCCCCACCCACCCTTATCATCCTCACCTCATCCATTGACTGTACCCACCCACCCTTATCTCACACTTGTACAACCTATAAGCCACACCCACCATTCTTTATTGCCACATCAGTGGACTTTCTCTAAATTTGTCAAGGGCTAAAATATTTAAAATAATATTTAAAATTTATATGTATATACACATTATAAATACTGTATATATTTATGTTCGCTTTCAACCTATGGCTCCTCTTAATCTGTTGGAAAAAAAATTCCGTCTAATACGGGTAAACCTTGGCATTAAAGAATGGCATAGCCTCCAACTGGAAACTTCTCCAACTGTACGCTTTCAAGGCTAGATTTGCATGCATATCACTTTCCCCCCCCCCCCCCCCCCCGTGCGATTTCAATTGAACAGTGGTTTTCTCCATACATTTTTGAATGGGAAATGTACTTGCGGTCTATTTATATATATTCCAACCGGCCCAGCCCTTTGACTCGGTGAAAATATATTAGCCTGCTCATTTGCCATATCACACCCTGACTTGTGTAATAAGTATTATTAATAAAGAAAGGAAGAAAGAAATCAGCTGAGAGGCATCAGGGATTGGCTGTTATCTTGGGAATGCATGCAGTATTATGGGATAATGGAAGACTGCATGTTTATGAAT
>WLWD01002324.1_pt1 | contig 78722 bp, 34 predicted proteins | sample 6712731 | NCBI WGS metagenome assembly WLWD01 (sample SAMN12718690, study PRJNA576275) | sponge metagenome | isolation source: marine sponge | host: Mycale hentscheli | place: New Zealand: South Island, Marlborough, Capsize Point | collected 2014-11-01 | reverse complement strand
CTAACACTGTCCACACTGCTTTCAAGTATTTTATAGTTGTAGCCCAATGACCCCTCCTTTACTACATGTAGGTATGATTATCTAACACTGTTCACACTGCTTTCAAGTATTTTATAGTTGTAGCCGAATGTCCTCCTTTACTATGTGCAGGTATGATTCTCTAACACATTGACTCTTTTAGTAGCATTAATGTAAGATCAAGTGTTGCTATAGCAATTATGGGACTATCAGCTATATAGACAATACTGACAAGCATGCTACATGGAAAGAGTAAAACAATATGTTAGGTAAGGAGAGTAGCTACGAATATCACCTGGAGCTTTGATTGGTGGCATAGAGTGAGGAGCATAGTGGATGATATCTACCACCATAAACAATCTGTTAGGTAAGGAGAGTAGCTACCAATATCACCTGGAGCTTTGATTGGTGGCATCATAGATCTATGGTGGCATAGAGGGGAGGAGCATCGCGGATGATATCTACCACCATAAAGCAGATTTGCATAGGAAGTGACATGTAATTTATTTGTATAATTTGAACATTTACTGTTTATTATTTATAAAGCTCAAAGTTTTATAAAAAAATATTGCTCCAATTGAGTATGTAAATACCAAGCATTGTTCCTGAAAGTGTACTAATGATGGCACTCACTGCTACTGCAACTCTCTCTACAAGAAGGTTTGACAGAATGAATCTAAAGATCTCACTTTTTGAAAACTATATAATTTACCAGAGAAACCAAAGGGAGGCATTCCAAACTATTTGAACATACTGCAGCAAAGCTAAGCAATGAGTGGAATATGGTGGAATAATAGTATTGTGCTATTCTTATTCAATGCAATTACCATACATACCTACATACATTGGGAGAATTTTTACTGAGCCTAAATTATGACCACCAAAACTGGATAGAGAGCTGTACTATTATTGCACTGATTCCTCTGTGAAGAGTAAACTATTGTAATGGTACCTTGCCCCCTCTTTTCTCCAAGTAATCAGTGACCAGAGCTTTTGGGATGGGAATAGATTGTCTTGGTGTAAGGTAAGTGATTGACTCGTGTGTTCCTGATGATATAGAAGTGTGTATTCAAGAACGTGGGAGAGCTGGTAGAGACAGGAAGCCTGCATTAGCATTAAAACAGCAATGAGCTAAAGTGTAAAGCAATGAAATATAAATAAATATACTGTACAAGCACAGACTCTTACTGGAGGAAGTTAACTCTATTTAGTGATTTGCTATTCTGTGAATGAGATTCTCAAGGCTGTATGTGCTGTGACAACTGAGCAAAGTCATGTCAAAGTGGACAAAGTGAGAGAAAATTAAAATTTTAATCACATATCTCTAGTATATTCAATTGTGAAAAATATTTTTACTGTAAATGTAGAGAAATTATATATTAATAAAATAAAAGTAAATAAAAATCTAAGCTAAAAGCCTATTTTCATAATGTATCATTTTCCGTATCACTGTCAGAATCTTGTCTTTCGTTAAGTGATTCCATAAAAAGATGAGAAAGTATTGCAAATCATTCTACTATTCACTCTATAAGTTTGTCTTCATTATAATAATTATGATTACAAGTTTTCCAAATGATCACTCAGCTTCTCTAAGAGATCACTCAGCTTCTCTAAGAGATCACTCAGCTTCTCTAAGAGGAGATCACTCAGCTTCTCTAAGAGGAGATCACTCAGCTTCTCTAAGAGATCACTCAGCTTCTCTAAGAGATCACTCAGCTTCTCTAAGAGATCACTCAGCTTCTCTAAGAGATCACTCAGCTTCTCTAAGAGATCACTCAGCTTCTCTAAGAGGAGATTACTCAGCTTCTCTAAGAGATCACTCAGCTTCTCTAAGAGATCACTCAGCTTCTCTAAGAGATCACTCAGCTTCTCTAAGAGAACACTCAGCTTCTCTAAGAGATCACTCAGCTTCTCTAAGAGATCACTCAGCTTCTCTAAGAGATCACTCAGCTTCTCTAAGAGATCACTCAGCTTCTCTAAGAGATCACTCAGCTTCTCTAAGAGATCACTCAGCTTCTCTAAGAGGAGATCACTCAGCTTCTCTAAGAGATCACAGCTTCTCTAAGAGGAGATCACTCAGCTTCTCTAAGAGATCACTCAGCTTCTCTAAGAGAACACTCAGCTTCTCTAAGAGATCACTCAGCTTCTCTAAGATATTTCCCAGCTTCTTGTTACAATGCTTACAGTTTTAATATAATAATTAACAATTCACCCTTTCTTATTCAATATTTCTTTAGTATATTGTAAGTGGGCTCTACCTAGCGGTAATATACAGAAATTAATAATGAAATTCCCTGAAAATCATGAACAAAAAATTAGCTAATTTAAAAATATGAACTGTGGCTAGCAGCAAAACAGTTTCGAACTCTGACTAAATTGCTATCTATTCTGAAGCAGCAAAGTTCAGCTCAGAAATTACTAAAGACAGTAAGTTAGTCTCAAACTTGAGAGGACAACAGATTGAATTAGTTGAAAGCACATGAGGGACAATGAGACAGACTACTCTAAAGATTGTAAAGACATAAAAAGATCAGAATGTATATTAAACAGAACTATAAAATTAGTTAGCTATATAAGTAAGTTAATCTTCTTCAAACTATTCTAGTTTCTTTACCTTCATGCATTCATCAAAATGCTAAAAAAAAATTCCCTTTGGCCGCAATAATAGAGATCCACCTGACATGAATATCTGATCTAGAGTTCTTGGAAAGGACAGACCAAATCCACGGATGGTGGACTAAATCTGGTAGCACTATATTGGGGGGGGACTGAATCTGCTAGCATAAATTATCCCCCACTCTATTACCGCTAGTGGATTAGGTCTGATCGGATGGCTAAAACAAAATCGACCGAAAATGCCTGGACCAAATTCCTGTGACACTAGATAGGGTTTTACAAATTATGCTCATTTTTTTTCTTTTATGCTGTCCCTGTATTATATGTCATTGTAGCAATTATGCCACCTAAAATGTGCCATTATGCTCCTAATTGAGCTTTGTAACTGTGGTTGTGAGAGAACCAGGTCAGTCAGGGTTACAGTATAGAAAGCTATTCAGGGTTAACTGAACACTTAGAGAGTAGACTGTCACCAGAGTTGCTGGGGCTGCCCAATCACCTGAAGGGTTAACTCTTAAGGTGTATAAAGAGTTTAGTCTTTAATCTTGCATGACAGAAATGCAACAACTGAGTATGGCATGAGGGAAAGTGTATGTATGTATAAGAGGTAAGGATGAGGGAATGTAATACAAGATGGAAAGAAGATATTTGAATAAAAAGACAAAATGTAAATGAACAAGAAAGTTAAGTGAAATTAGAAATATTATAAAAGGTTAAAACCCACCAAATTCGCACCAAACTGGTGGTGTGCCCACCATCTATGCATAGTGTGTCCTTCACACTTTCTGCCTAGTATGAATGCACACTTAGTGTGAAATTCGCACTCAAGGGAATAGCATGGACCTTTTAGCGAACATTATTTATATTCATGTGCAGGCAAAAAACCAATGCTATTATCATCGTATTCAACCTTATAAATGTGTTGTACACTTGTGTGCAAGGTAAGAGAGTTGACAAAGCTTGTGGTACTCTGATTAATGCTGCTTTCTCCAATATTTAATAATTTTCCACAACCAAAGCAAGTGCTACTTGACAAACCGTGAGTGCGGACTTATAAGGTGACACAAGTATCATTGACCGCAACTTGTCAGTAAAAGGGCTCCCGATATTCACGATCATGAAAATAAGGAAGTGGTCGTCTCATTGGTGGTTGTGCGCTTGTGCGTCAAGAATCTTGGAGTTGTTGGCCCCCATTTTGGGTTCAACGTCATGTATTGGTTGGTGGTCAGCCCTCCAGCCTCTGTGGCTGGTAGCGGGCTGGACTGGAACTGAGGCAGTCAAGCTGTGAATGTCTACCACTGCAGATAAGTAGATGAAGTAAGTCATGATAGTAGTAGTGATATCACTGCTGTAAAAAGGGGAGTGGCAGTAAACTTGCAAGTTACATGGGTAATATTGGCGAAAAAACTTTGCTGGAGAGGTAGGAGCAATTTCATTTAGCACAATTCAATGTGATCACAGACGATTACTATATTGCTACTGATCATTTATGATTTCATACTTGCTGTTTAGTGGCATACTTGCAGTAATGTCATTACAAACTTACACTTTAGTGAAATGAGTATTGCTATTAATCTGAATATAGTTAATAACCTGAGAATTGTATGCCTCCTCTCACCTTATTTCTAGTTACGGCCCACATTTCCCCCCGTGGCACTATAACTACAGGTGGTCCTTCACCCACTGATAAAGGTTTGATTTGTCCCCATTATAAAAATTAAATAAATAAAAATTTACATTTATTTAGTTAGCCTTGTTGTTCTAGCTCATAGCCATTCACTTAGTTTAGGAAGGCATCACTCAGACCATTTATTCCTAAAGCACGAGTATGTAGCTATTCACCTAGTTTATGAAGGCATCACTCAGTCCATTTATTCCTAAAGCACGAGTATGTAGCTATTCACCTAGTTTATAAAGGCATCACTCAGTCCATTTATTCCTAAAGCACGAGTATGTAGCTATTCACCTAGTTTATGAAGGCATCACTCAGTCCATTTATTCCTAAAGCACGAGTATGAAGCTATTCACCTAGTTTATGAAGGCATCACTCAGTCCATTTATTCCAAAAGCACGAGTATGTAGCTATTCACCTAGTTTATGAAGGCATCACTAAGTCCATTTATTCCTAAAGCACGAGTATGTAGCTATTCACCTAGTCTATGAAGGCATCACTCAGTCCATTTATTCCTAAGGCACGAGTATGTAGCTACACTGTAAAAAGCGTTTAGTTACTTTAACTAAAAAAAAAAGGTTAAAACTACTGCAACTGAGGTAACAATTTTTTTTCTTATTACTAAGCATTTATATACATGTTAAATTAACAGCAATAATTATCTTCAAATTAACAGCAATAAATATATTTCAACTTAACATTGTGACCGTCAAAACAACAAATACTTACTGTTATAATAACCAAACCACAACATGTTAAACTGGAATTGCGATTATCAAAACAACAAATATTTACTGTTATAATAACCAAACAAAAACTGTTAAACTGGAATACTTGTAAAGGCTCGAATTAAGTCTTATACAGAATGGCCTCTCAGTGAAGGACCAGGTGTCTACTTGCTCTGACGCGTGGTATTAACTATTCGCAACCGCTGGCGCAAGCTTGCGGTCTTGAGTAGTCACCTAAAGCGCGTACTCCCTAACGGTGGTACTTGCCAGGGTTTGTAGAGGTAGACAACTGGTCCTTCACTGAGAGGCCATTCTGTATAAGACTTAATTCGAGCCTTTACATTTGGTCCTTCGAGCCCGTGCCGTGCCAACGTCGAGCTCTGCCGACTGGACTTCGTTGCTGTTCCGTGCTCCGTCCGAGAGTATCCAGGATCGGTTTGCTACGAGTTCTGCCGTCTGCTTGCTTCTACTTCGCACTTGCCTATCGACACCTTTTCATTCCAATTAACACCTTGGGACTTGCCTCACACCGTCTCCTGCGACTTTGTGGAGTTCCATCTTCCTTATCCATTCCATTTGTGTATCATCCTATCTGTCATGGAAGAGAATCCAGATCCTACTGCTGCCATTGACCGCCTGCGACGTCAACGCGCACACAAGCGAGGTCTTGTGACCAAGCTACTCAAGAAAATCCAATCCCTGGACACCTGCCACCCTGATGACTTAGATCTTGTCGTCATTGATGGCCTGTCCGATGAGTTGTCTTCGACTGTCTCTGCTCACAACCAGATACAAGCTCAGATCAACGATCTTGTGCTGGACTCCGAGGAAGCATATGAATCGGAGCTAGTTGAGTCCGAGAGACACGACGAGATACACACCGACCTTCGCCGGACTCTACGCAGAGTAAGGGAAAGATACCAGCTGTGGTCCGACAGCAACAGCATAGTGGGTGAAATGAAGCTTCTGCTTGCCGCGACTGACACCACCTCTCCCAGATTCGAGGCCCGGTTCCAGTCTTTCATCTCACGCTGTACTCCATTCCTCAATTCCGGCAAATGCCAACGACTTGTTCCAGCTTTCCGTGACAGATTCACCGCCTTCGAAGAAGCACGTGACATTCTCTTCAGGCACGAGGGCACCCCGCTTCCTACTCCTGCTTCAGCCTCACCCTCTTCTGCTTCTACCTGCTCTTCGGGACACAATGCACTGCGCATTGAGGTGCCATCCTTCGATGGAGACCCTGAGCACTGGGAGCAGTTTGAGAGCCTGTTTGTCTCTACCATCAAGACTAGAGCCAAAGGCTACAGTCCCATGGAGGTTCGCGGACTGCTCAAAAGTGCTGTGAAGCCGGACAAGGCCAGAAGACTCCTGGATAACTTGCCACACGTTGACTGTAACCTAGAGAAAATGATGGCCGAGCTGAAGTCTGTTTACGGTGCACCCAACATCGTATGCCCCATCCTGACGAGAAAAATCCAAAGTGTATCCAAGATAGGGTTTGATTTCAACAGTTTTACACACTTTCATGACAATTTCTGTCTTCCTTGGCGTAGGTTCATCTCAATTGCAGGTACAGATTCGTCACACTTCCTGGCTACCCTGGCCGTCCAGATGATGACAGAACCCTGCCGTGCGGAGTGGATGCGCTCCATGGATGCCAGCACCGTGCCATGCATGGAGGACATTATTGAATTCACCAAGAAGTGGCTGGTCAATTTCAATAACGCTGCTGCCAGCTCGTCCACCGCCTCTTCTGTCCACTCCTTCGAGTCCACTCCCCAGCAACAGCCTTCCTTCTCTACTCCTAAGTCCAGCCACCGGAAGCCGTCATCTGGATGCGTAGCCTGTGGCGAATTCCATGGACTTACCCGCTGTGACAGTTTCAGGGGATTTGATGTCAACAAAAGAAATCTGTTGGTGAGGGAGAAGAAATTATGCATTAATTGTTTCTCTCATGCACACGGTTACAAGTCCTGCCCAAACAAGTTTTCGTGTAAGACGTGTGGCGGTCGTCACCACACGATGCTCCACCATGAAAGAGAAAACACCACACCTCCCACCGTTGTTGCCAATATGTCCATCACTACCACATCAACCGAAGAAGCCAAGCTCCCAAGAAATCCAAGATCTCTCTACACCGCTGTGGTGATTATAGAGAATGGTCACCGTTGTGTCCAGGCACGAGCACTCTTAGATGGAGGGGCATCCATTGCCGTGATGTCAGAGAGACTGGCCATGGACTCAGGTTTGACTAGGGTCCACGAACGCCTACCCGTGGAGGGGTTAGGCGGCGTTACCACCAGCAAGTTTGGTGTGATGACCCGGATCCAGTCCAGAGATGGATCATTCACCACAGCACCAATAGCATTCACCGTCATTCCGTCGCTGAAGAAGCTCGACCATCCAACCAATAAAGATTCTATCCGGAACAACCCTGCCTTCTCATCTTACCTACTAGCCGATCCCGAGCTGGGTGGTGAGGTGGATTTGATTCTGCCTCTAGGCGAAACCAGTGAGCTAACCACAGGACCCCCTTTCTGCATTGAGGGATTCCTAGCTCTTCCCACACGCCTAGGCTTGTGCCTGTCTGGTCCTACAGAAGAACCTCTAAGCCGTCTTCCAGTCCTAACCCTTGCTCCAGACAACCTCCAGGACAAACTCAGCTGTCTCTGGGAGCTAGACAGAGTGCCAGAATCTCCAGCCCTTTCCCAAGATGACGTGCAAGTTGTTGAGGGGTTTGAGGCTAGTTATAAGATTGACAATGACAGATTCTATGTTTCCTTGCCCAGAATCCAGAACCCTTCAGAGCTCGGAGACACCAGAAGGCAAGCCATGAGCCGACTGTTTGCTAATGAGCGTTCCTTGACTGCCAAGGACAAGCTGGAGGCGTTCTCGGCTGTCATGACAGAGTATCTAACACTTGACCACGCCGAAGTGATCTCCAAGAGTGAAGTGAGTCGCCGTCCACACTGTTACCTGCCAGTACACGGTGTGTTCAAGGAGACGTCGACCACCACCAAAGTCCGAGCAGTATTCGACGCCTCTGCCAGGTCGTCGAACGGTGTCTCCTTGAACGACACCTTGCTGGCAGGACCGAACCTCTATCCTCCTTTGGTAGATGTCCTGACTCGGTTCCGCCGCCATTTCATTGCCATGAGCTCTGACATCTCTAAGATGTTCAGGGAAATCATGCTACATCCTGGAGAAAGAGGCTGGCACCGCTTCCTCATGCGAGGAGAGTCAGGCCAGGTCTTGGACTGTAGGATGAAGAGAGTGACGTTTGGCGTCAAATGCAGTCCATTCCTGGCCACTCAAGTCCTGAGAACCCTCGCCGACCTTCATTCCACCTCCCATCCCACCGCTGCCACGGCCATCCGAGAAGCATTTTATGTGGATGACTTTCTCTACAGCACTGATGATTTGCCCACTGCCATGAAGCTTAAAGCCGAGCTTTGTGACCTCCTCTCTCGCGCAGGCATGGTTCTGCGCAAGTGGCGCTCTAATTCCAAGGAGCTCCTGCAATCCATCCCGCCTGACCTGTGCGAGAAGGAGGAGACATCAGTTGCCATCACTCCACCCAACCTAGCCCACAAAGCCCTTGGCGTCCACTGGGACACGGTGAGCGATAGCTTATTTGTTGCTATTCCATCCCTCACAGTCTCACCAGACCCAGTGACAAAGCGAGTGATCGCTTCCGGGACAGCCGGCGTCTTTGACGTTCTCGGTCTGTTCTGCCCAGCTGTCGTTTTGGCACGCATATTGTTCCAGGACACCTGGAAGCTAGGGCTGGCCTGGGACAAACCCGTCCCAGAAGACTTGCGTCTGCGTTGGGACACCTGGATAACAGATTTGCCTGCGATCAACGCCCATCCAGTCCCCAGAAGACTCTGTCCTTCTCCATCAACACTCCAAGAGCAGCTGCATGGATTCTGCGATGCTTCCACTGTGGCCTATGGAGCAGCCATCTATCTGCGGACAATCCATGCAGATGGAACCACCACTACCACTCTGGTTATGGCCAAAGCTCGGGTGCTACCAGTCCGTCCTATCACTGTGCCCAGAGCCGAGTTGACCGGAGCTGTATTACTTGCTGAGTTGTTGTGTCACTGTTCACGCCTGCTTGATATGTCTTTCCTACAGGTTCATGCATGGACTGACAGTGAGATACTGCTGCATTGGATCCCGAAGACTCCCACGCAGCTGGATCGTTTTGTATCACACCGCATCTACAAGATTCAGCAACTTTTACCCGGAGTGTCCTGGCGCCATGTCACCTCAGAGTTCAATCCTGCTGATTTAGCAAGCAGGGGAATGCGGGGGCCGAACCTGGCTATGTCAGCACTCTGGTGGTCAGGTCCACCCTGGCTTTCCCTGCCCCAGCAGGACTGGCCACGCTCCAAACTCTCCAAGCCTCCTGCCGCTGTGTTTACTGTGATTATCAAACCTTGCCTGGACTTGCCACCTGCCCAGAAGCAGTTTCTACACTCTCTATGGTCACGATTCTCATCGTTTTTCATGTTGGTGAGAGTTGTTGCTTGGCTACTGAGATTTGTATACAATGCTAGGCACAAGGACACAGATCGCCTCACTGGTCATCTCTCCTTCGAGGAAATAGAGAAGTCTAAATTCCGGTTATACTACCTCTCCCAGAGGGAACACTTCCCGGACGTCGTGCAAGCCGCCGAGAAGTCCTCCTGCCTCCCAAAGAGCCATCACATCTCCAAATACCTCCTAGCCCTCTCTGCTCATGGCCATGTTGTTGTACAGAGCCGTGTGAGAGATCCTGAAGCTCCTTCCACTCCGCTGCAGCTGACCCTACTCCATGCCAAGTCACCATTGACAAAACTATTGGTTGCCACCCTGCACAGAGTATACAGTCATGCTGGAGTCACTGCTATGGCATCCGTTCTCGCAGTGTCTTTCCTGATCCCGAATCTACGAAGCCTTCTGAAACTTGTCAGTAGGACCTGCTCCATCTGCCAGCGAGCATATGCAAGGCCTCTTCATCACCTGATGGGAATGCTGCCAGCTGCTCGCACCACCCCTGCCCCGCCCTTCCACAGGACAGGTGTTGATTTTGCAGGCCCCTTTACACTCAAGCTTGGTCACACCCGCAAGCCTTCCTTCATCAAGGCCTACGCGGTCATATTCGTGTGTTTGACCACGAAGGCTGTCCACTTCGACATTTGCTCATCCCTCTCCACTGAGGAGTTCCTTGCCACCTTCTCCCGGTTCACCTCCCGACGTGGCTGCCCTGCTGAGATGTTCTCAGATAATGGAACCAACTTCCATGGGGCCCGGGAGGAGATCCGGGAGCTACAGCGCTTCACCGAATCTAAGAAGACCACAGATGCCATTCAGCAATTCACCACCATGCATTCCATCAAGTGGCACCACATTCCGCCCAGAGCTCCCCACTTTGGCGGTTTGTGGGAGTCTGCGGTGAAGTCTATAAAGACTTTACTCAGAAAGAATGTCGGTCCCCAAGCCCTCCGTTGGGACGAACTTTACACTGTCTTAACGGAGGCAGAAGCCATCCTAAACAGCCGCCCACTAGCACCGCTTCACTCAGAGGAAGCATCTGAAGGAACATTCCTGACTGCCGGTCACTTCCTGATCGGTAGACCCATCCTAGCCCCTCCTTCCAAGCTGCCACCTACTGGACCTACCTCATCATTGCGTCGTTGGAATTTGGTTCAGAGAATGAAGTCCAACCTCTGGCGTCAGTGGACCTCCTCCTACTTGTCTGCCTGTAGTCAGAGGAATAAATGGAAGCGTCCTGGTTACCAGATCAAACCTGGTGACGTAGTCCTGGTCAAAGACGAAGCACTGCGCAATCGAGACTGGCCAATTGCTGTCATTGAAGACGTACAACCTGGTGACGATGGAGTTGTAAGAGCCGTCACTCTCAGATGCCATGGCCGATCCTACAGCCGCCCTGCCTGCCGACTAGTCCCACTCCTCCTGGATGACGACACCATTGCCCCCCCGGAGTATGTCCAGGATCCTCAGCAAGAAGACTGAACTTGCTTCTGATCTGCCATCCCATTTATTTCTAATGTTTATCTTATCCAAATGTATGCATCTCCCATTTGTTTCTAATGTCGACCCTTTCCCATCCATGCCATCCGTTAATGATATTCATATGTGCTGTAACCCAATCCTCACTGCATCCTGATGTATTGTATATATTGTCTTGTCTTATTATATGAAAACTCGTTGTCTACCTCTACAAACCCTGGCAAGTACCACCGTTAGGGAGTACGCGCTTTAGGTGACTACTCAAGACCGCAAGCTTGCGCCAGCGGTTGCGAATAGTTAATACCACGCGTCAGAGCAAGTAGACACCTGGTCCTTCACTGAGAGGCCATTCTGTATAAGACTTAATTCGAGCCTTTACATTTGGTACCACCGTTAGGGAGTACGCGCTTTAGGTGACTACTCAAGACCGCAAGCTTGCGCCAGCGGTTGCGAATAGTTAATACCACGCGTCAGAGCAAGTAGACACCTGGTCCTTCACTGAGAGGCCATTCTGTATAAGACTTAATTCGAGCCTTTACATCCTCGATCCGTTAATGATATTCATATGTGCTGTAACCCAATCCTCACTGCATCCTGATGTATTGTATATATTGTCTTGTCTACCTCTACAAACCCTGGCAAGTACCACCGTTAGGGAGTACGCGCTTTAGGTGACTACTCAAGACCGCAAGCTTGCGCCAGCGGTTGCGAATAGTTAATACCACGCGTCAGAGCAAGTAGACACCTGGTCCTTCACTGAGAGGCCATTCTGTATAAGACTTAATTCGAGCCTTTACATTTGGATAAGATAAACATTAGAAATAAATGGGATGGCAATACACAGGGATAAATTGGATGAATGAAAAAGTTCTCTGTTCAGATCAGAAGCAAGTTCAGTCTTCTTGCTGAGGATCCTGGACAATACTTATCTTCAAATTAACAGCAATTAATATATTTCAACTTAACATTAAGTCCGTCAAAACAACAAATACTTACTGTTATAATAACCAAACCAAAACATGTTAAACTGGAATTGCGATTATCAAAACAACAAATATTTACTGTTATAATAACCAAACAAAAACTGTTAAACTGGAATTGTGATCATCAAAATAACAAATATTCAGTGTTAAAACATCAAAATAACAAATACTTATTGTTGAAATAACCAAACCAAAATTTGTTAAAATGAAATTGTGATCTCATCAAAATGACTAATGTAAAATTTTAAAATACCAATGATAGCTTCAAATTAGCAACACCCCTTAAAACAACTAATACTTTTGGTAAAAGAACAGTATTAAATTTGTTGAAATAAAATAAAATAGACTACTTCTAATATAAATTGGTAATATAACAGCCATTATAACCAGGGATTAATACTGGATTTTTGGCTTGAGGTGGGAAATATACATGTGCAAAAATAAAAACTTGAGTTAGGCTATAATTTCAAACTTCTGTAAGTTAGACATCACTTTTAAAAAGAATAAACCATTACATAATCTATTCATTGCACTAATGTAATTATTATCATCATTTTGTCAATCACTTCTAATATTCTTGGAGGGGGAATCCAAGTTCCCCCCCCCCCCTTTGTGTGACACCCTGATAACAAACCATTTGCACGTCAAAAAAACAAAAACAAAAAACTTAAATAAACTACCTAACATCAACTTATAATAATATATAAATATTCGTGACAGTATAATCGATAGGTTATTGGATTGAAGCTCCCACCAATAATTATACTATTCACAAGATTCAGTCAATTGTCTTATGCATGAAAAAGTTTTAAATGGGAGAAGAACAAAGATGACTCAGTCCAATAAAAATAACAAAAAATTAAACCATTCTCTGAAGATCCGAACAAATTGATAAATATGTGGAAGATTTCCTTCCCTGTTCTGGCTGCGAGAACAAATATTCTTGGAAAAATAAGAACACTTCTCTTGTACTTTTTTCATAGTCCAAATTAAAAACGTAATAGGAGGCAAACCACAAATAAACAGCTTTGATGAATGTTGATGTGGAACAAAGCACATCCTGTTCCAATAAGATGAAGAAAGTAGACTCATAATTGTCACATAGTTCAGCTATCCATGGCGAATTTTTGGTACGATCTGCCTTAGCCAAATCTTCTGGATTTTCAGTTATCTATAATATTAATGAGTCTTCAATAAAATGTTTGTGTCATATAACTTTACTGAACTTTAACTACTGAATAAATCATTAAAATTAAATATTAAAATTAATTACAATTATTAATTGTCATTCTGGAATCCAAATTTAATTCATAGAAAATGTTTAAATGTACGAGGCAAACTAAAACTACCACAAAAATTGAACTATTATATTCAACTATATTACGATGTGACATGGATTAATTCTCAAATAAGTAGAACCATTCTTATCTAGGCGCCTTGGGACCACAAAGGTGACCACAACTCTTAAAGTGCCAGTAAATCACTCTGTCCCAAAAGGTTAGTCCAGGTTATTTTATTTATTTATTTAAACTCATTTTATCTCCGTATAAAAAGAGGTGACTTTACATAAGACATCCAGACGAAACAGGCCCTGTCGTAGTTTATAAAAAAGATAACTTGTATTGGGCCACAATTAAAAAATTCACCTTTTTCATACAATAATACTGCTCAACCAAACATGGGAGGGAGGGTTGGGGAGACAACAAGTAAAACTGTTAACCTCTCTTCTACCTAGCTTTTAACTAATTGCTATCATTCCTAGAAACTTACAGAATGCTGACTAAATATGAGGCCTATTGGATTCTCTCCTTTAGCTTTCTTGCCAGGGTCATTTTTCTTGCAACAAAATAGGGCACACAATGCCTTCAAAGCAACCTTCTGACAATTTTCACCTAAAATGACAACAAAAACTAATTAAATGATCGAGTCCAATATTGCACTGTTAAAAATTGTATTTAAAATAATACAAACATATGACACCTTCCATGGTCAAAAACAAGATGCAATTATAAGGTACCACCAATATCACACTTGTATATCAAGCTTCTCAGAAAAATGGAAGAAAAAAAAAGAATAAAAAAAAAAACACAACAAGAACAACAAAAGAAATGCTCACCTTCGTCAACAAAATTATCCATAAGTTTCACTACTTCTTTACGTTTTGTTTTCCTGGAATACTCCAAAATTGCGGGAACCCACTTATGAATCCACTCGTTACTAAAATTGGAGAAGAGGTTTTCTTTTCTTAGAATTAATTCAAATTCAACTTCAATCTACCACAAAAAAAAAAAAAAAAAAACAATTATCTATACCATAATTTTAATTCTTAACTGGGTGCAGTATATCGCCATGATATATTATTATTATTGATTTTAATAATATAGCATAGTTAATAAACACCAACTATTAGTATACTGAAGTTTTCCGAAACAGAAGAATTATTTGTTAGAAATACAGTGACGATAGAGGATCAAATAAGATAAATAATAACAAAAAGAATATTAAAAATGACCAAGTTAAACAAAAAAAGGGAAAAGAGAGAAAGCAAAAGAGAAAGCGAAAAGTGAATGTGTTTGGGGCTCACATCCACATTATCATCAGTAGGATAAACGTCAGATTACCAGAGGAATTTCAAACAGTGAAACCGATTTGACAAGTGGTAAGAATTTCTGTTAACGTACTTGTACATTCTCAAAATAAACCAATCCCTTAATTTGCAAACTGAATGACATAAAGGAAGAGGATTATTCCAGCTCCAATATTTCTTACCAAATATATCTTCAAAAAAATGTTTTGCCAATTTTTCAGGAATGACAAATTCACTTAAAAATATTTGGCTATTATTTCAAAATAAGTATTATATTAGACTAAATTATTACAAAAATGTAGATTGTATAAATATAAATTTGACGCAATGCACTCACATTGTAAGGTAATTTGATCCAAGGATACTTTGTAATTATTTCCCCAGCATACTTGGCTTCAGTCAAAACATATTGACGACGATAAACATCTGCACAAGAAATTAAAAATAAATCGAACCACAACCTATGCAGTTACGCATCCTTTGGTCGTCAAACAAATACATCAGCTTTCACAGCTTTGCTAATATTGGCAACTTGTGTATTACATTTTCACATTATGCCATGCTATGTATAGAGGATTAGAGAACCGAACAATAAACAGTAATAAGTTAGTCAAATGATTATATATATCGTACACACACACACGTACATACATACATGCATACATACACACATGTATGTACATACATACACACATACAAACATAGGGCTGGAGCAACAAAAATATTGAGTGGTCAGGGTAATAGTGAAATTATCAAAATATAGCAAATGTGTTGCTGCATAATGGCATTGTGTCTATAAATTCATTTAGTGAAGTAGCATATTTATTTTTAGTGAGAAAAAGTGATCAGGTTAAACCTTCAAACCTGACCTAAGGCTCCGGCCCTGCCTAATCTATTTAGAAAAAGTGCACGAATAAATTACAAGAAAACAGACGTATTATTTTCTTTAGTAATTATAATGTTTCTATCATGCCTGGTATAAGAATTGTCACATTTTCAATGCACACAAACACGTACCTGTACTCACACAAAAACTACATATGCATGTATACGTCAACATTATAAGCACACAAGCACAGTGATATTAGCAAGCTAATCAGAACAAAAAGAATGTGTAAAGCGATATTATAACCATTTTTGCCATTCCACTATACTAATTAAAAACAATAACAACAACTGATAACACACACATCACTAATAGACATGCTTCAATCATTCAGTCATATGCTTCAATCATGACTCGCATTTTGACAAATGTTACACAAGGACAAGGAAATAATATTCTCCTTGACATATGTGACCGTCTACGGGAAAACCAGCGGTGTGCGTAAATATCGAGAAAAGATCGATCGATTTCTTTAAAATGTATTGTTTCAAACCGACGGAAGGGAACGGTTAGGTCTATTGTAGCGGGAACGACTAAAGCTACGACGATAAAACTTGGAGAGCTCAATATCTGGACGCCGACAACTCCGTACGTGCAAAACAAAATTTTTTCGAAGAGTGCCGCGTTGTGCCTGGTTTTCCTATAGACGGTCACATGTGGTAGAAAAAACTCAATTTTAAGTTATTGTGTTTAGTTTATAAAATCACAACTCACAATTCATAGGTGGAGAAACCGGGGGGGGGGGCCAGGGTCCTCCCAGATTTCATTCACAAAATGCCATGCAAGCTAAGCTAACCAACTGGAACTATTGTTGCTGTAAGCTTATGGTGCAGTCAACAATCAAAATGCTTTAGCTAGTAATTAATTTATCACAATTCTATTATCACATAAATATTTTGAGGTTTAGGATCGGCCCTCCCCGCAGGTAAATTTACGTTCCTCTGCCAATGATTGTGGCATGCATACATCTGCCTGAGATGCACACAGTATTTATATATAATACACACACACACACAAGAATAAAAATACTGTACTATAGTGTGGAACATGATGGAGTCAAAATAGTGGTGTAAGAAATAGGTAGGGATAATCTGGTATTTCTACCTTAGTATTTAGCTGTATAAGAAATTAGTGGGCACATGCCATTATAAAATCAAATTATGCACAACTCTCTATTAAGTGCACGCCCTATGCCTACTTACTATATACAATCCCTAGATTACAAAAATTCAACATCTTACATGTTTCTTTCATCAACTTCATTATTAAATCTTTGCGAGGCTTCTCTCGTTTAAACTCTAGGGAAAGAGCCTGGTGGTTTCTACTATTTATGTCCTCATCCGTAGTAGGTGCATCAGGAACTACTGGGTAACGTGACCCTGTTTTCGCAATTTTGGATGGACGACCACGTTTAGCTGGTAAGGATTCACCATCATTACTGGAACGCCTCCTTTTCTTCTCAATATTATAAATTCTATCAATTAATTTTTGTGTCCAAGAACCCTACAAAAACATGCAATTGTATTTTTTTACAGAACTGAGCTGCAGTGCTATGTACTATGTGTATTTGAAAGACACGAAAGGCAAGAGGGAGAGGAAAAAAAGATCAGAAGTCGAAAAATGGCAAAATAGTCCACTCATGTCACAGTTATGCTAGGTCGTCAGCACCTCATTTAGGGTTTCATCCAGAATTTTTCTTGTGAGGGGATACAAAAGGGTACATATAATGTGCCATAGCTACATTCTTCTAATATACACTCTAAACCTACTTCTTTATAACCAGCTGTAAGTCATGTTGTTATTCCTTTTGAAAAAATATGTAAATAACAAAATAAAAAAAATAAAAAAATAGACATTTATATTCTTGGGGGGGGTGGGATTTGGGAATTTTGAGAGGGAAGCTGGGTGGTTTGGGGAGGGGAAGCATCCCCTGCCTCCCTCCTTGGATGAAACCCTGCCATTACTAGCCAATAATAAACTACTTATTATATCAATCTGTTCTAAGCACTACTTACACAAGCCAGTAATCCTCCTGAATCTGCCATGAATGGATATTTTTTCACAAGTTTCTGAGCAACTTCACGACAAAACATAGTAGTAGGCTTTTCCACTTCTGACTTCATATGACCATACATATGTGTGCAAAGATCTCTCACAATTTCATTACGAGCTTCTATAGTGAGTTTTTTTTCTTTAATACATGACATTATACTTGGTCTCCACATACTTGGAATAACCATAACCGAATCCTCAGAAGACACTGATTCTGTATCTATGCTATGCTGTGATCTAACCGAAGTCTCGCCATCTGAATTATGTAATAAAGCTACATGTGGCATTTGTGGTGATGTGCCAACCATATCATCAGAAACAGATCTACTGTCATCTTGGATTTGGGAGTCCGTTAAACGCATCTGCATCTGAGTGTAAAACAGAAGCACCATTCACACCTAAATTCATTAACAAGTGTTAAAGAAATCTCATAGGAAAACACACACGCTGTCAAATTAAGTTTCATTATCCGGCACATACCATGACTGACTAATGTACTCAACATTATTAGCACTAAAGGAGGAAGGAAAAAATTTGCAAAAAAAAAAAGACAGTAAGAACTACAACCATAGTACACTCACAAGTGAAGCAAATATTTGCTTAATATGATACTAAACTTGTTCTCTTTACTCAACCAACCTCTCCCCGAGTTCGCATCCCTCATACAGCTCTCCCTCTCTAGCTACTCCTCTCGCACTACCCCTCACAAAGTAAAGTGGCATGTTACCAAAGTTAACATTTCTAAAATCTCATAGCCAAGGTGTAGATTAAAAAAATAATAACTTGGTGATGATCAAAGATCAAGTTTCTTGACACCTTATATCATACATCTCCAAAATTTGGGGCACCTTTATAATTAATCACCCTCTAGTCTACACTTAGTCTCGCTAGCCACACCCTCTACTCAATGGCTTCGGCTCATTCTGCAAGAAAGAAACTGCATCATTCAGCCATGCTTACTGGCTCCAGCTTCTGCTAATAGTCCTCAAAACCTCAACATTTTGAAATTCTAAACCACGGAACAGGCGCCCAAAGTTAATAGCATTCCAGGTGAACAAAACGGGTACAAGCAAAGTTCCAGAGCAAAGCGGTCAGGTAAAGGGTCTGGCTAGTGCGACGAGTCTACATCTATGCCAAGTATTCTGACAAATTTTCTTTAGGTATCAGTTCCAAAGTTAGTTGAAAAATACTATACTTCTTCCCCACTACAATCTTTCATTTACTTATACTTTAAAAAAAAGTACATACATATAAACTTTACCTGAATCTGGAGGGAATTAATGAGTTTAGAAATTTTCTTCACTACTCCAAGTGGCTTCACTAATTTCTGCACATCACTTTCTGTTAATTCCAAAAAACTCTCTCCATCAATTTCATTTTCTAAGTATACATACAAAGCTAAATTTCTTCTAACTCAGTGTTATCAGTAAGGCAACACATACTTAGTTCACTCAAGAAGTATTAGCAGCTAAAACTTTTGATTCAAGCAGCAGCTAGACTACTAATCCTACCTCGGAAAATATCCACATGAACTTCCGAAATGTTGTGATTCGCTAAATATGTACCTACTTCTTCCACCGACTTCACCAAGAAATCCATGATTATATTGGTAAACTTCACACTTCAGCGCTACAATTCACTTCCAGAGCTTACCCGCCTACAAGGACAATCAGTGCCTGGTCGAGTGATAACCACGTGAACTGACGACAATTAATTGTTGTGGTGAAGGGGGCGTGATAGTCACGCGCTGTTTATAGGAATCCCACTATGCAACGAGAAGCCCCAGCGAACTTTTGACCTTTCCCGTTTTCAATCGCAATAGCTCCGCCTACGACTTCCGCGATTTAGCCACACGGTTGCTGTTTCTTTTTGCTAGCCATACTTTGTATGGTAATAAAGGAGAAAGGGCTTCTTGGTCATGAGAATAATTAGAGCTAACCTGAGTATTGCTGTAATTCAAGCAATCCTCCATAAGAAGACTTTGTATGGTAATAAAGGAGAAAGGGCTTCTTGGTCATGAGAGTATAATTAGAGAAGACTTTGTATGGTAATAAAGGAGAAAGGGCTTCTTGGTCATGAGAATAATTAGAGCTAACCTGAGTATTGCTGTAATTCAAGCAATCCATAAGAAGACTTTGTATGGTAATAAAGGAGAAAGGGCTTCTGGTCATGAGAATAATTAGAGCTAACCTGAGTATTGCTGTAATTAGAAGCAAATCATGAGCAATCCTGTAATTCAAGCAATCCATAAGAATACTTTGTATGGTAATAAAGGAGAAAGGGCTTCTTGGTCATGAGAATAATTAGAGCTAACCTGAGTATTGCTGTAATTCAAGCAATCCTCCATAAGAAGACTTTGTATGGTAATAAAGGAGAAAGGGCTTCTTGGTCATGAGAATAATTAGAGCTAACCTGAGTATTGCTGTAATTCAAGCAATCCTCCATAAGAAGACTTTGTATGGTAATAAAGGAGAAAGGGCTTCTTGGTCATGAGAATAATTAGAGCTAACCTGAGTATTGCTGTAATTCAAGCAATCCATAAGAAGACTTTGTATGGTAATAAAGGAGAAAGGGCTTCTTGGTCATGAGAATAATTAGAGCTAACCTGAGTATTGCTGTAATTCAAGCAATCCTCCATAAGAAGACTTTGTATGGTAATAAAGGAGAAAGGGCTTCTTGGTCATGAGAATAATTAGAGCTAACATGAGTATTGCTGTAATTCAAGCAATCCATAAGAATAGACATTAATCCTGCTGTACAGCAGATTAAATTAGAGTGGAAATAACCTTCTTTAAGTGGCTATTTTAACCGTAATGGTTGAAAAATATTACTTATTACTATAGCTAAATCCCACATAATGTAGGTATGTAACATGTTAGTTGATGTGCATCTGTTATAACAGATAAATATTCAATCACTGATTTCTTTATTGTGATACTTCACGAGGATGTTAACCATATAAAGTGACTCATCAAAAATTAATTCTCTCGTGAACTCTCCACACTGCAAATTATTTACCTGAGGGTACTTCATTCAAAATTCCATCATATTCAATGAAATCATGTGGTAATGCTGTGGTTATGTGTAGCTACACCATAACTTAACTTCATGGAACAAGGGTTTTTTTAATTTGATTTCACTTATTAAAGTTCAGAAAGTATACCAGTGTTTAATACATGTATTCAGCAATTGTGCCATTATGTACATAATAGGTGTGATACAAGTACATACAAGGAGTTCAACAAAATTAGACTCACACTGAGCAATTATGCCTCTAAGTTGTATGTGATAATCACCTGTGAGCTGTCGAGAAAGGGCTCGAAAAAAACAATTACCATCTAGAACCCGATCAATTGTTCTGTCTTGCTTCTTCAAAAAAGGAGTCAGCACAGAGTAGCCCAGCTGAGGTGATGTAGTGTTTGTAGGAAGCATAATAGGAGTAAACAAATTTAGTGGCAAACCTTTATCTATGAAGCCATTTAGTGGTCAAGAGTTTGATAGTTTGTAGTATACATGGAAGAAACATAAATCTTCTTCTGGGCTTGCTAGAAAGTATTATGTTTGAATGTCCTTGCAGAATTTCCAATTGAAATCCCTCAACTAGTTTGATTTTGTTTAAGAACAAAATTATCTACAAATGACCACCGGATCTAATATATGCCTATTATTGGCATTATTATGCTTTCTTTCTCAGCCTTTTCTTACTCATTAGATGTATTCTCTCTCTTTCACAGGCTTTTTTAAAAACCATACATGTGCGTTAAGCAAGCGGTCCTGGGTTCGATTCCCAGTGGCGACCAAGTATTTTTTTAATTCTGTATGGTTAAAAAAAAAAAGCCTGTGAAAGAGAGAGAATATATTTTATTATTATTATTATTATTATTATTATTATTATTATTATTATTATTATAGCTTTGTTACTGTGACAACATCTGATGAGTTAATCTATAATAAGTTTGTACTATCACAGGCCCATGATATAGTGTGAATAGCACACTAGAACATTCAAACAACTAGCCTTTTTTAACCATAAATTTTTAACACTTAGCTTATAAAATTGTTTCCAGATTAGTTTAATAATAATAATAATATATATATAGTTATTTATAGATAACATTATATTCACCTGACGATTATTACCTAATTCGTTCAGTTGCACTTATTATTTAACTGATGATCATTACCTACTCCATTCAGTTGTACTTATCATTGATTCATGTAACTACTATTTTGATTGAGTTTGAATGTACATGAGCAAATGGGATTTACTCCTTATTATTTAATTTATTAATCTATATACTTCAGAAAAACATAAATAAACTAAATTATCAATTTCTTATCGTTTACCAAGGGTTAATAAAGAAATTCACTCTGTTGAACGGTCAAAAGAAGTTAAGTTATTTTTTGAAAAGCTTTTTCATCACCAATAAAGACATTCGGTTCAATATAGTTAAAGCAAGCTTATGTTTTGAGAAATTTATTTGTTCAAAACTGCCACCCTTTACTTAAAAAATAAGTGCAACTGATCATGTTGGCATCATACATTTTCATCATTTATATATGTGGTAGCTTTGAGATAAAGTGATATTTCAATAAATTTTATAAAATTTATAATGGCCTTACTTTTTGGAAAACCTGAGGTGAGTATTCCTGTAATTTGCGGTATATACATCAAGTCCCAAATAAAAAAATAAGAAAAAAAATTGTGATATAATTGTTGTTTCCATATAAATTGTGTTACTACAAGTAAGACTCCAAAATTGGCATTGTTTAATACATGACATTATGAATGAAACTATTGAAGACTAACACACTCTATCCGCTCTTGACCACCAAAATGAAATCATCGTAAAGGTTTTGGTTACATGCACTTAAACAGATTTATATCCTGATACCTTGATAACTTCTTCTGTTGGAAGCTGACTAGGTTTACATTACCCTGATAACATAACAATTGGTATTTATTTTTGCATACGAATTAAATTAATCAGTTACCTTGATTATTGTCCTTTGAAATGCAACATGTATTTGTTTGTGAGGTTTTCTTTGCATTAGTTGGTGCCAATAAGTTGCCATCCAGCTTCAAACATGCTTTATGCACACATGCTTTTTTCTTTTTACCAGGGCCCCCAAACTTTGGTTTATCCAAGCAAAACTTGCATGATCCACAATCATCAATTTGACATCCAGCACATTCTCCACACTTCTTACGTTTAATTCCTAAGACACATGTTTTTATGTGTATAACAATGTCAAAGTTAGCTACTTACCAATTTTTGGTGAAGCTTGTAAGTAAATAGCTGACTGTCCACTTTCAACACTGCTGTCATTTGAGATCACAATAACAATGAGTATGCAATTACTTGTAAGGCTTACCTCAAAACCAATCCGGTCCTTTTCCTTCCTGGTGTTTTTGTGGTTTGTTTGAATCGCCACTGAAGTTCACAATTTTTTCCAGGTGGTATGTTATCTTTTATCACAAGCACTTTCTTGCATGAAAGTGGCTCAGTTATTTCAGCTGCTTTGCATGTTGCCACTGCTTGCTGTAGTAAAGCATTTATATGCTTGATGTAGGGCAAAACTGCTACATTTTGTAGGGTCACTTGCTCTTGAAGCTCTCGAATCAAACCTTGGAATGTATTAAATTGAATGGTGTGATCTACAGGTTTTATTAAGTGTATAATCAACATTTACACAATAGAGTCAACATAGTTAATGTTGTCATCAGGATCGTCAATTATAATCTTAGGAACACTAGATGTGGTAGGCATGTTTTGGTGAAACAGAGAATGAACTCGATGAATGTGTTCGCACATATGATTATTGCTGTAGTCATAGCACATGCTGTCACAACTGTACATGTGTGGACACAAAAAATCACACTGTCTTTCTCTACAGATTCTGAAATCATCTTTGAGAGAAGAACACTCAGTACAAGTAGCAAGTAAACGTTTTACAGTGTAACCACTTGAATTACAACCAGACATGCTCTCAACTGTCCATTCTCCATCACTTCTTTGCTGTATTTCATATGTATAATGGAGTCACTTTTATACTAATTCTACACAATTATTAATACCTGGATCATCTTTGAAGGTATCTGAAGACCACGTTCATGACGATCTTGCTCTTCTTTCACTATTCTGTTTGTTGCAGGAGGTAAGGCTCTAGCACTCTTGTAACAGAAGAAGGCATTTTTTTCATATTCCAAAAGATGGTGAATCAAAACGTCTACTCTCTCCGATTGACTTTTCCATTTAAATGTACTGTTTTAAGTTTGTTGTGAAAGCTACATAAAACCCTACATAATGTATGCACAAAATTGATGTTTTAAATTACTATTTACCTCTCAAGATACATATTTGTGTCTGTGTCTCCATGATCAAAATGCCGATAACACTTGGCCCATTTTTCTTAATTAAAAACACAGCAGCAATATCCATAATGTATTTAATAGATATTATGGTATATATATACCTGCTCGGTTCTGGTAGGTTTGCACAAAGTATTTGACAAAGACTGATTCTCTTGGTAGCCATAGCTGTAATAAAATTCTTCATTTGCATCTGGAAAACAGATGGGTCTGTTTCTTTTGCTAAAATACTTAAAGTTTGGTATATTTCCACTTGGTTTTCTGCTTTCAGTGATCTAAGCTTGTTTTTCCAAGCTATAGCAAAAGAATCAAAGTTTAAGACATCAAGCATAATCATTTATGAGTTGAGATAGTACCTGTCAACATGGCAAAAACACAAAAGGTGCTTAATGTCTCCATAAACTGACTTTGTACCAGCCCATCCAGTATTTTCTGTGTATCATAATGAAATGTCATCATCAGTTCCATTATGATTCATTTGCCTCCCTATTGCCATCACCAGTCATGACTACTTTAATTGTTGTGCTGGGAGATCTTTCTTTAATACATGACAGAAATATTTCAATAACCTCACTAGCTTCAGTATCAGAAATACACCATCCAACTGGTTGCCCTTAAAATAAAACAAGTGATTTCCAAGTAATACTATAAACATACATGATACTAACCTTTTCCAAGATCATCACGAACAATAATAGTTATTAATTTAAATCTGTACTGGTTAGTACCATGAGTTGAATCAATGCAGAGAATGGTTGATGCATGTTGTTGGTACAGCTGCAACTGAAACTAGGTTTGGAATGCAAAGATAAAAGATTATTCTGGTATAGTGGGATATTCAGCTGGTCTGCTACCCTGAGGTTTAAAGATGAGGACAGGATCAAATAATTCTTCTCGCAGTTCAGACACAATAAGAGTTACTGAAGTTGCATCATCCTCATGTCGTTTAATCACATGGTCATGTACTTTAACTTTAATGTTATTGATGTCACGCTTGGATAAAAAATGTCTTCTGGACACACACTGGTCAAAGATATCCCTGTTTGGTCTATTACCAACATTTTCACGTATATCTGCACATTAAAAATGAGTTTTAAAAATTTGTACGATATTAAGTTTATTCTATACCTTGCAAAATTCTTTCTGGTGGGATTCCTGCACTAATCTTCATAGATACTTCTTCTTTTGTGCTTTTAGGCAGTTGTATATATTTTAGCTCATTTGGTCCTAATTCATGGCCAGTGTGTGCTGAAATGTACTGAACATTAATCTGACAACTTTTATATTCATCAACATACATCCGTGAAATACAAGTTCCATTAATCTTTCGTGATTCTTTTTGATGTAGTCTCTTTTTCGATGTAATTCTTTGCTTTGGATTACCAAGAAATTTACCACTACGACAGCAAACAAAGTAGTGTCTGGCTTTGATATCTATAATTACAAGAAAAGTCATGTTCCTTGTTCCTACATTCTCATTATTAGCCTAATCCACATAGTACACCTTACCACTAGATGATGGATGATAAGTTTGCTGGGTTTTTGTGTACATGCTGTAAGTGGCCTCTTCTTCTCTTTCTTTCCATTGCATAAACTCCCTCATAGATGAAAATGTAAAGTTTCTCAACCCTTGATGATAATAAAAATATATATAATTAATGTATAAATTATTCCCAGTTGATAACTTTACCTAATTTCTCTTCATGAACTTTGGCACAATGTGAAATAAGTTGGACGTTAGTTCTAAAGGCATGTACTCCACAATCAAATGGGCATGAGAACTTTTAGGTGAAATAAGTTGGACGTTAGTTCTAAAGGCATGTACTCCACAATCAAATGGGCATGAGAACTTTTAGGTGCCCTCTTCAATAACAAGATCATGGTCCTTTTTTTCATGCTCTCTTAGCCGATACTTGCGTGAGTATGTCTTCTTGCAACCAGAATAGGTGCATTGAAAGACTGTCGGGTCATTGCCCTATTTAAAAGCAAATCACCATAATATTTTTACCGATACTATTTTTCTTACAGTGAGTCAATATAGACATAGCTTGTTGTATTACTTGCCTCAGCTGTGTTATATTTCCTTGAAGGGCTAGAAAGCCAGGGGCGGATCTAGAAATTTTGAAAAGGGGTTTCTTTTTTTTTGCTAGTGTATTATTGTCACCATTCTGGCGGCTCTAGAAATTTTAAAAGGGTTTTTTTTTTTTTTGCTAATCAGTTAAATAATACACACTCAGAGATTTTTATGCCTAAATAAGTAATAGTAGAAAATTTTACAGTTTCTTGAAAGAATCATGAAGAAAGAACTGATGACTGTTACTATTGTTAAGTGCTTTGATTTATGCTGGTAGTGAAAAGTGATGAGTTGCTATGATACATTGATGAATTAAAATATGTTTATATTATTATAATGAAGAACTATATTATGATATCATGATTGTTGAAGTCTATGATGTGAAATTAATTTTAAATATAAGTGAAGTTTACATTAGCTATGTATTAAAGTGATATAAGTAATGAAGTTAAATGAAGAACTGATGACTTTTAAAGTATATTATTTCAAGGTTATGATTTAGCTAGTTACAAAACAATTCTTCTATTACACACCAACTTAAATCTATCAACAATCACATCAAAATCGATTGGCATGTCATTATGAATACTCATCATGACCAAGGATGACAACCGCTCCTGTCCCATGGTACTCCTCAGTGCAGTTTGTATATTTGCTAATGTGCTATTAGCGCGCTCATTCTCGCAAGATGTCACAGATAGAGTGCATGCTATTCTTAACAACACATACATGTTCGGGAAAAATTCCTTATCACACACGGCTAAGGCTAACTTTAAAGTGGATGGACGATTTTCAGAGCTTTGCTGTTCATATTTCCTTCTCCATCGAAAAATCTCTGTACCTACAAGTGCAGGTTGAGGTAGATCACCTCTACATCTATCAACTAGTCTATCAAAATTTAATGAAGTTGCTGATTGTTCACATAATAATGAAGGAACTAAGGTAAGAAGCTCAGATACAAATATTTGATGCTCTCCAAATCGTTCCTGCATTTGTTGGATCAGATAATCTAGCAAAGGCAGTGCAGTCATTCTTCTATAATAATGTTTCAGCAGAATCATACTCCACATTTTCTCGGCCTTGCTGACGACCAACAGTTCTAGGAACTTCTGGCGAAACACCAATGTCATTAGCCAAAGCTTCTGCTTGTTCATACCAGTCATGAAGGAGCTGATCATTTGAGCGCATGGCTTTCAAGTCAGATATAACATGCTGAACTTTCATATAAGCATATGCAAGATCATTGGTTTTGTATTGAAGTTTTATACTAATTGGTTTAATTACTGACATGCAATGCACAGTAACTATGAAAGCATAAATAAAACCAAAGCTATTATAGATTTTCAGCAAACCGGTTGCAGTCACTATAGTGCTAGCATCCCAGTCCATACTACCATATGTATAGTATCACGAGTGGTTATAGCTTCCATTACAGCATGAATATATTTAAACAAGTCAAAAAACTCTCATATGCTTCATGACGGTATATCCAGCGAGTTCTACACAAATCTTTTACTCTAACTAACTTCATACGTTTATCAATTACACGTTCAAGAAGCATTTGCCTTTTTGCACTATTATTAAAGAAATAAGAAGATTCTGTGATAGCACCGTTCATATTTCGAATAGGTTGTAAACTACAAGCCTGTATAATACACAAGTTCAAAACATGTGAACTACAGTGTACGTAGGTAGCCTTACTGTTTTCTGCTAATAGCAAGCCTTGCACACCACGTTGAGCTGCCATATTAGAGGCTCCATCATACCCTTGTCCTCTACAATCTTGAAAATCCAAACCATACTTCAATAAAGTTTCTTTGATCTTTGCAGCCAAAGCTTCACCAGTTACTCTCTCAGTAGTTACAAAGTCTAAAAACTCTTCTCTTATGCAATCTTTACTATCTACAAATCTTAAAACGATGGAAACTTGCTCTTTATTAGATATGTCACGTACTTCGTCACATAATACAGAATAAAACTTGGCTTCTTTTATTTCACTAATTATATTATCTCTAAAATAATTTCCTAATATTTCAATTAGCTGATTTTGAATAGTTTTACTGGTGTAAATGGCATTCGGTCCAGATTCTTTGAAATGCTTTTCAAGAACAGTGTCTCCTGATCGTATAGCATACTGAAGTAAGGCCAAAAAGGTGCCTTTGTTACTGCTTGGATCAGCTGTGCTATCGTCTCTATGCCCACGAAGTGCTATACTTTGTGTACCACACAATTGAATGGCATCTGCAATATGTTTAATTATAGAAGATTTTTAGGAATTTCTTTTAATCTAAGAGCCTGGCGTACTACTTAGAATATGTGCGGATTCCTCGGCAGCAGTTAGCTACATACTCAGCCATGTTGTGTTAATGGTTATAATTTGTTTCGTTCCTGTTTTTCTCGTTTGTATCACTATTTTCAGTTTCATTTGTTGTGTGACTTTGCTATCTACCTCCCTAATGCATCATCTACTATTTACAAGCAGATTATCAACAGCTAATTGTGGTCTGAACTGTGAATTTTTTAAAGCTTCTGCCTAGGTGACTGCCAGCTGGTGATAATTGGTAGAAATATGCTTGGAAAATTTACTTGTTTTTGCTGTTCAATAATTAAATTTCTTGCATACCAACTGACCTAAATTATACTTATTGGCAAAAAGCACACAAGGTAGACAAAATATACCATCTTCTGCTTTGCTATATACAAACTAAGGATTCTTCTCTGACAATTGACAAGACCTCTGACACCCATCTAAGTATCTACTAGGAAACTTAAAATCGCTATTAGGCTTAAAGTGTTTAGTTAAGATAGAGTACTATAATGTTGAGGAAAAACACCTTATAGAGGTTTGAGGGGTTGACTGTAGAAGCAACCCAATATCGTCACATAGTTGCTCACTCATGCTACTACATAACGATGTACTAGAAACCGCAGGCACTGGCGCAAGAGTACCTGGGACAGGAGCAGTTTGAGGAGAAAGAACACCACAAAAAGAGGTAGGAGAAGCAGGAGGGGGTGAAATTGTTGTATCGGCAGGGGCATGAAGACTCAAGCATGGAGAAGTAGGTGCAGAATCAGGGAGATCACTGAATTCTCCTTCTTCTATTCTAGGTCTCTTTGTAGATAAAGCATTATCAGGAGAAGAGTCTGCAGAAATTCCAGCTCCAGAACTCTTCCTAAAATTGGCATGACTACTTAATACATTGCAATGAGGCTATCTATTTTAAGCACCTAATAATGGTTAGTTGCAATCTTATTATTGTTATCTAGCTATTATCATTATTATTATTGTTATTTATTGGTTTACAACCAGTTAATGATTAACAAATAACACAGAGAACTATATAACTGACACTAACTTGTGAAAGAAGGAGTTCAACTTTCTCTGAGACATGGCCAACAGATACAGCCCCTGATGCTTCCACTAACCAAACCACACTCAAACACTCTGACAACACTTCAATGAAGCCTTACAAATGCATAATCAGCTGGTTGCTGTGTGCGTTTATTAGAAAACACAGCTAAATACTGGGCGTGTTCAGCTATCGACTATAGACGGACCGCCCCAACGCGGAGAAGTCGCGATATTGTTTCTCGGTAGAGTTCCATTGTGCCAGTTTGGGAGTTCAGTAGTGGTTGTAAATTAGGTAAGTATTGAGCTGAAAAAGGGGGTTTCGTCCGAAACCTAACGATACCCCCTGGATCCGCCACTGAAAGCACCGCAACTTCACTCATTTGGCTTCCCTTCACACATGCAAATCCAATCGCGACTGCAAGTAGTAAAAGGTCAAAGGTCGCGAGGTAAGTGGAGTCAACGTAAGAGGGTCAAAGTTCGCGGGGGCTTCTCGTTGCATAGTGGGATTCGTTTATAGTTACCAGGTAGTTACCGAGAAGATTAGCTCTGGAATTCTGCAATCATCTTTGCGGGTGTCAGGAGGATTATTGATGCAAACAGTTTTAGAAGATGTCTACTTCAATTCCAGAAACCTGTCCTTTTTGCAATTTTCTTGCACCTACAGCAGCCCTATGGTTGAGCCATATCAGATCTGTACATAACACTGATGATAATTTTCAAATCAGTTGTTGTAGTACACTCTACAAAAAATGCTCCTCATTTGTTTCCCACATGTACAGGAGGCATAGAGAATTATTAACAGCCAAAACAAGAAATGAATCGTCAGCTATGAACTTACAAGCTCAAAGTGATCCACAATGTCCAGAAACGATTGAAACGTATTCTCACTCTGAATCAAATCAAGAACATGCTATCAACCTACTCCTTGGAAATGATGCAGAGGTCCAAAAAAAGGAAAGTGCTTTATTTCTTCTTCATTTAAAAGAGGGCAAAGGATTATCTCAAAGTGCAGTTAATGAAGTGGTGATTGCTTCACAAAAGTTATTTAAGCACACTATGGGTCGTGTCAAAGCTGGAGTAAAAGATTGTTTGTCAAAAAATGGCTTGCTTTCATCAGACATAGTTGGTCTTGATAACATATTTGAAAATGTTCATGATCCATTTACTGGTTTGACATCAACTTTTTTGCAAGAAAAGTACTACAGAGAAGAACTAAAGTGCATAGTAAGTATGTAATACATCACTTTAAATGACAAAATCTTATGAATTAAGCAACTTTTATTATTGTAACAATTTTGTGACTCGAGATTTAATTTAGCAATGATTTAGCTTTTTTCTGTGTACGTATTAATTTTAATCGTATCATATGCTACAATTTTTAATGACTATGGTGTAGGTGCCTTCACAAGTTCGTGTAGGACGAGGTTACTATAAAACTGAGAAATTTGGCTCCAAAAGAAGAAAGATTTTGAAATATGATACTTATTCATATGTACCAGTGAAGGCATTATTGCAGCAATTGCTGGAAAACTCTGCAATACGTGATCAAGTGAGTGAAATTAGACCATGTTCACATGGAATATTACAAGATTACTGTGATGGTAAAATATTCCAAGAGCATCCGGTTTTACAGAGGGATAGAAATGCTCTTCAATTAATAGCATATTACGATGAGATTGAATTATGTAATCCCTTAGGCTCATCAAATAAGAAACACAAGGTTGGATGCATTTTTTTAAGCTCAGGAAATTTACATCCGAACATTCGATCATCTCTAGATTCCATGTTCATTGTAGCAGTAGGGTCATCTAAGATTATCAGCAAACATGGGATCAATGAATTTTTGAAGGTATTTGTTAAAGACATTAATGAATTGAATCAAAGTGGAGTTTTAGTGCAAATCAATGAACAGAGCAGCAAAGTTTACAACATAGCTCTGTTGGCATTTTTAGCGGACAATTTAGCTGCGCACCAGCTGGGAGGATTTAAAGAATCAATGGGATTTGCATTACGAATCTGTCGATCGTGTATGGCAACAAGAAATAGTTCCCAAAGAAATTTTCGTGAAACTGACTTTGAACTATGAACTGATATTGAACATAAACGCCAATGTGAATTGCTAACTGGTCCAATGCAAAGTCATAACTCAACTTCATTTGGTATTAATCGGCGGTCAGTGCTCGAGGAATTGAAAATTTTTTCTGTTGTAAAGAACTTGCCACATGATATTATGCATGACTTATTTGAAGGTATAGTTCCACGAGAACTGAAATGCATTTTGGTAGAATTTTGCATCAGGTCTAATTTTTTTTCAGTCAAAACATTTAATCAACGTTTGGTGAATTTTGACTATGGACAGCTGGAATTGGGGGATAAGCCAGCTGAAATTGATGAAGTCAGTTTAAAAAAGCCTGAAACCAATATACGCCAATCAGCCTCACAGATGTTGTTACTATTAATGATTACTCCATTCCTGGTTGTGGATTTAATTCCACAGGAAAATCATAATTGGACTTGCTTTCTATTGCTGATAAAAATATGCCAAATATGCTTATCTTGGCAAATTGATTTAAATATAATTGATTATTTGGAAATTTTGATTGAGGAGCATCACACATTATTCACCAGAATTTATCCACAACTCAGTGTCATCCCTAAAATGCACTACATGGTGCATTATCCACGTCAAATACGTTTGTTTGGCCCATTAGTGCACACATGGACCATGAGGCATGAAGGTAAACTTAGTGTTGTAAAAAAAGCATCTTGTCATGGCAATTTAAAAAATATTTCTTTAACAATTACTAAGCGACATCAGCACCATTTAAGTTATCTTTTAAATTCAAACAATACATTCATTAACAGGGACAAATATGATTGTAATTCAAAGAATATTGTAGAAATGGAATCAGACGTGTTGCATTATATTAAACAAAACACACACATTTCAGTGTCAAGCACTATATTCAAGCCGAAAAGCGTTAAGCATAGTTCAATTGTATACACAAAAGGCTCCATTATACTTCTTGGAAAGGGTAATTTGTATCCGCAGTTCTCTGAAATATCAGATTTGTATGTAATTGAATCGCAAGTGATTATTAAAGTCAAATTACTTGAGACCAAATGTTTTGACAACATTTACAATTCTTTTGTTGTTGAAGAACTACCACAAACAGATTTCTTTTTAATTGCGCAAGTGCCAGCATTTCCTATTCTACATATTCGCAAATCATTTGCTCAAGGAAACAATAAAAAGTATATTTTGCCGAGACAATTTATTGTTATTTAGTATGTAATGTTTATGTATCATTAATGGATTGTACTTTATTATTCAATTATTACGTGTACAATGAGGATAAATTATTTGAATATTAAAAGCCAGATTATTTTCAAATTATTTATTAAAATTATATTTACAATTACAATAATGAAAAATATCTTATTCAGTTCATGTGTAATAAAATTGAATTAGTTTCATTAAAAATAATAGTAGTATTAACTAATTAGAAAGTTGTGATAACAAAATACTAGTTAATATTGAACAGTGTGGTAATGTTATTGTAAATTTAACTGAAGTACACATACTTAATGATTTAGTTCTAACAAACTAGAAAGTTATTTCAACAATATATTGGTTAATTTTAACAATCTGGTTGTTTTAACTAATGGTAATGTAAATTTAACTTCATTCACAATTTAGTTTTAACAAATTAGAAAGTTATATTAACAATACATTAGTCATTTTTAACAATTTAGTTGTATTAACTAAATATATAGTTATTTTAACTAAATTAGGTATGTTTAACACTTTGATGTGATAATAACATATTGAAAATATAAATAACAGATTTAATATTCTGTTAAAATAAAAGTGACTGGTTATATTGAAAAATTTTTTTACAGTGATTCACCTAGTTTATGAAGGCATCACTCAGTCCATTTATTCCTAAAGCACGAGTATGAAGCTATTCACCTAGTTTATGAAGGCATCACTAAGTCCATTTATTCCTAAAGCACGAGTATGTAGCTATTCACCTAGTTTATGAAGGCATCACTCAGTCCATTTATTCCTAATGCACGAGTATGTAGCTATTCACCTAGTTTATGAAGGCATTACTCAGTCCATTTATTCCTAAAGCACGAGTATGTAGCTATTCACCTAGTTTATGAAGGCATCACTCAGTCCATTTATTCCTAAAACACGAGTATGTAGCTATTCACCTAGTTTATGAAGGCATCACTCAGTCCATTTATTCCTAAAGCACGAGTATGTAGCTATTCACCTAGTTTATGAAGGCATCATGCACTCAGTCCATTTATTCCTAAAGCACGAGTATGTAGCTATTCACCTAGTTTATGAAGGCATCACTCAGTCCATTTATTCCTAAAGCACGAGTATGTAGCTATTCACCTAGTTTATGAAGGCATCACTCAGTCCATTTATTCCTAAGGCACGAGTATGTAGCTATTCACCTAGTTTATGAAGGCATCACTCAGTCTATTTATTCCTAAAGCACGAGTATGTAGCTATTCACCTAGTTTATGAAGGCATCACTCAGTCCATTTATTCCTAAAGCACGAGTATGTAGCTATTCACCTAGTTTATGGAGGCATCACTCAGTCCATTTATTCCTAAAGCACGAGTATGTAGCTGTTCACTTAGTTTATGAAGGCATCACTCAGTCCATTTATTCCTAAAGCACGAGTATGTAGCTATTCACCTAGTTTATGGAGGCATCACTCAGTCCATTTATTCCTAAAGCACGAGTATGTAGCTATTCACCTAGTTTATGAAGGCATCACTCAGTCCATTTATTCCTAAGGCACGAGTATGTAGCTATTCACCTAGTTTATGAAGGCATCACTCAGTCTATTTATTCCTAAAGCACGAGTATGTAGCTATTCACCTAGTTTATGAAGGCATCACTCAGTCCATTTATTCCTAAAGCACGAGTATGTAGCTATTCAGGGGCGGATCTAGAAATTTTGAAAAGGGGTTTCTTTTTTTTTGCTAGTGTATTATTGTCACCATTCTGGCGGCTCTAGAAATTTTAAAAGGGTTTTTTTTTTTTTTGCTAATCAGTTAAATAATACACACTCAGAGATTTTTATGCCTAAATAAGTAATAGTAGAAAATTTTACAGTTTCTTGAAAGAATCATGAAGAAAGAACTGATGACTGTTACTATTGTTAAGTGCTTTGATTTATGCTGGTAGTGAAAAGTGATGAGTTGCTATGATACATTGATGAATTAAAATATGTTTATATTATTATAATGAAGAACTATATTATGATATCATGATTGTTGAAGTCTATGATGTGAAATTAATTTTAAATATAAGTGAAGTTTACATTAGCTATGTATTAAAGTGATATAAGTAATGAAGTTAAATGAAGAACTGATGACTTTTAAAGTATATTATTTCAAGGTTATGATTTAGCTAGTTACAAAACAATTCTTCTATTACACACCAACTTAAATCTATCAACAATCACATCAAAATCGATTGGCATGTCATTATGAATACTCATCATGACCAAGGATGACAACCGCTCCTGTCCCATGGTACTCCTCAGTGCAGTTTGTATATTTGCTAATGTGCTATTAGCGCGCTCATTCTCGCAAGATGTCACAGATAGAGTGCATGCTATTCTTAACAACACATACATGTTCGGGAAAAATTCCTTATCACACACGGCTAAGGCTAACTTTAAAGTGGATGGACGATTTTCAGAGCTTTGCTGTTCATATTTCCTTCTCCATCGAAAAATCTCTGTACCTACAAGTGCAGGTTGAGGTAGATCACCTCTACATCTATCAACTAGTCTATCAAAATTTAATGAAGTTGCTGATTGTTCACATAATAATGAAGGAACTAAGGTAAGAAGCTCAGATACAAATATTTGATGCTCTCCAAATCGTTCCTGCATTTGTTGGATCAGATAATCTAGCAAAGGCAGTGCAGTCATTCTTCTATAATAATGTTTCAGCAGAATCATACTCCACATTTTCTCGGCCTTGCTGACGACCAACAGTTCTAGGAACTTCTGGCGAAACACCAATGTCATTAGCCAAAGCTTCTGCTTGTTCATACCAGTCATGAAGGAGCTGATCATTTGAGCGCATGGCTTTCAAGTCAGATATAACATGCTGAACTTTCATATAAGCATATGCAAGATCATTGGTTTTGTATTGAAGTTTTATACTAATTGGTTTAATTACTGACATGCAATGCACAGTAACTATGAAAGCATAAATAAAACCAAAGCTATTATAGATTTTCAGCAAACCGGTTGCAGTCACTATAGTGCTAGCATCCCAGTCCATACTACCATATGTATAGTATCACGAGTGGTTATAGCTTCCATTACAGCATGAATATATTTAAACAAGTCAAAAAACTCTCATATGCTTCATGACGGTATATCCAGCGAGTTCTACACAAATCTTTTACTCTAACTAACTTCATACGTTTATCAATTACACGTTCAAGAAGCATTTGCCTTTTTGCACTATTATTAAAGAAATAAGAAGATTCTGTGATAGCACCGTTCATATTTCGAATAGGTTGTAAACTACAAGCCTGTATAATACACAAGTTCAAAACATGTGAACTACAGTGTACGTAGGTAGCCTTACTGTTTTCTGCTAATAGCAAGCCTTGCACACCACGTTGAGCTGCCATATTAGAGGCTCCATCATACCCTTGTCCTCTACAATCTTGAAAATCCAAACCATACTTCAATAAAGTTTCTTTGATCTTTGCAGCCAAAGCTTCACCAGTTACTCTCTCAGTAGTTACAAAGTCTAAAAACTCTTCTCTTATGCAATCTTTACTATCTACAAATCTTAAAACGATGGAAACTTGCTCTTTATTAGATATGTCACGTACTTCGTCACATAATACAGAATAAAACTTGGCTTCTTTTATTTCACTAATTATATTATCTCTAAAATAATTTCCTAATATTTCAATTAGCTGATTTTGAATAGTTTTACTGGTGTAAATGGCATTCCGTCCAGATTCTTTGAAATGCTTTTCAAGAACAGTGTCTCCTGATCGTATAGCATACTGAAGTAAGGCCAAAAAGGTGCCTTTGTTACTGCTTGGATCAGCTGTGCTATCGTCTCTATGCCCACGGAGTGCTATACTTTGTGTACCACACAATTGAATGGCATCTGCAATATGTTTAATTATAGAAGATTTTTAGTAATTTCTTTTAATCTAAGAGCCTGGCGTACTACTTAGAATATGTGCGGATTCCTCGGCAGCAGTTAGCTACATACTCAGCCATGTTGTGTTAATGGTTATAATTTGTTTCGTTCCTGTTTTTCTCGTTTGTATCACTATTTTCAGTTTCATTTGTTGTGTGACTTTGCTATCTACCTCCCTAATGCATCATCTACTATTTACAAGCAGATTATCAACAGCTAATTGTGGTCTGAACTGTGAATTTTTTAAAGCTTCTGCCTAGGTGACTGCCAGCTGGTGATAATTGGTAGAAATATGCTTGGAAAATTTACTTGTTTTTGCTGTTCAATAATTAAATTTCTTGCATACCAACTGACCTAAATTATACTTATTGGCAAAAAGCACACAAGGTAGACAAAATATACCATCTTCTGCTTTGCTATATACAAACTAAGGATTCTTCTCTGACAATTGACAAGACCTCTGACACCCATCTAAGTATCTACTAGGAAACTTAAAATCGCTATTAGGCTTAAAGTGTTTAGTTAAGATAGAGTACTATAATGTTGAGGAAAAACACCTTATAGAGGTTTGAGGGGTTGACTGTAGAAGCAACCCAATATCGTCACATAGTTGCTCACTCATGCTACTACATAACGATGTACTAGAAACCGCAGGCACTGGCGCAAGAGTACCTGGGACAGGAGCAGTTTGAGGAGAAAGAACACCACAAAAAGAGGTAGGAGAAGCAGGAGGGGGTGAAATTGTTGTATCGGCAGGGGCATGAAGACTCAAGCATGGAGAAGTAGGTGCAGAATCAGGGAGATCACTGAATTCTCCTTCTTCTATTCTAGGTCTCTTTGTAGATAAAGCATTATCAGGAGAAGAGTCTGCAGAAATTCCAGCTCCAGAACTCTTCCTAAAATTGGCATGACTACTTAATACATTGCAATGAGGCTATCTATTTTAAGCACCTAATAATGGTTAGTTGCAATCTTATTATTGTTATCTAGCTATTATCATTATTATTATTGTTATTTATTGGTTTACAACCAGTTAATGATTAACAAATAACACAGAGAACTATATAACTGACACTAACTTGTGAAAGAAGGAGTTCAACTTTCTCTGAGACATGGCCAACAGATACAGCCCCTGATGCTTCCACTAACCAAACCACACTCAAACACTCTGACAACACTTCAATGAAGCCTTACAAATGCATAATCAGCTGGTTGCTGTGTGCGTTTATTAGAAAACACAGCTAAATACTGGGCGTGTTCAGCTATCGACTATAGACGGACCGCCCCAACGCGGAGAAGTCGCGATATTGTTTCTCGGTAGAGTTCCATTGTGCCAGTTTGGGAGTTCAGTAGTGGTTGTAAATTAGGTAAGTATTGAGCTGAAAAAGGGGGTTTCGTCCGAAACCTAACGATACCCCCTGGATCCGCCACTGACTATTCACCTAGTTTATGAAGGCATCACTCAGTCCATTTATTCCTAAAGCACGAGTATGAAGCTATTCACCTAGTTTATGAAAGCATCACTCAGTCCATTTATTCCTAAAGCACGAGTATGTAGCTATTCACCTAGTTTATGAAGGCATCACTCAGTCCATTTATTCCTAAAGCACGAGTATGTAGCTATTCACCTAGTTTATGAAGGCATCACTCAGTCCATTTATTCCTAAAACACGAGTATGTAGCTATTCACCTAGTTTATGAAGGCATCACTCAGTCCATTTATTCCTAAAGCACGAGTATGTAGCTATTCACCTAGTTTATGAAGGCATCATGCACTCAGTCCATTTATTCCTAAAGCACGAGTATGTAGCTATTCACCTAGTTTATGAAGGCATCACTCAGTCCATTTATTCCTAAAGCACGAGTATGTAGCTATTCACCTAGTTTATGAAGGCATCACTCAGTCCATTTATTCCTAAAGCACGAGTATGTAGCTATTCACTTAGTTTATGAAGGCATCACCCAGTCCATTTATTCCTAAAGCACAAGTATGTAGCTATTCACCTAGTTTATGAGGGCATCACTCAGTCCATTTATTCCTAAAGCACGAGTATGTAGCTATTCACCTAGTTTATGGAGGCATCACTCAGTCCATTTATTCCTATAGCACGAGTATGTAGCTATTCACTTAGTTTATGAAGGCATCACTCAGTCCATTTATTCCTATAGCACGAGTATGTAGCTGTTCACTTAGTTTATGAAGGCATCACTCAGTCCATTTATTCCTATAGCACGAGTATGTAGCTGTTCACTTAGTTTATGAAGGCATCACTCAGTCCATTTATTCCTAAAGCACGAGTATGTAGCTATTCACCTAGTTTATGAAGGCATCACTCAGTCCATTTATTCCTAAAGCACGAGTATGTAGCTATTCACCTAGTTTATGAAGGCATCACTCAGTCCATTTATTCCTAAACCACGAGTATGTAGCTGTTCACCTAGTTTATGAAGGCATCACTCAGTCCATTTATTCCTAAAGCACGAGTATGTAGCTGTTCACCTAGTTTATGAAGGCATCACTCAGTCCATTTATTCCTAAAGCACGAGTATGTAGCTATTCACCTAGACTATGAAGGCATCAATCAGTCCATTTATTCCTAAAGCACGAGTATGTAGCTGTTCACCTAGTTTATGAAGGCATCACTCAGTCCATTTATTCCTAAAGCACGAGTATGTAGCTATTCACCTAGTTTATGAAGGCATCACTCAGTCCATTTATTCCTAAAGCACGAGTATGTAGCTATTCACCTAGTTTATGAAGGCATCACTCAGTCCATTTAATCCTAAAGCACGAGTATGTAGCTATTCACCTAGTTTATGAAGGCATCACTCAGTCCATTTATTCCTAAAGCACGAGTATGTAGCTATTCACCTAGTTTATGAAGGCATCACTCAGTCCATTTATTCCTAAAGCATGAGTATGTAGCTATTCACCTAGTTTATGAAGGCATCACTAGGTCCATTTATTCCTAAAGCACGAGTATGAAGCTATTCACCTAGTTTATGAAGGAATCACTCAGTCCATTTATTCCTAAAGCACGAGTATGTAGCTATTCACCTAGTTTATGAAGGCATCACTCAGTCCATTTATTCCTAAAGCACGAGTATGTAGTGTGGGCAGAGAAAGGCCCACATGAGAGAAGAGCAAAGAACAGTATTTATTATTATTGTGTTGGTGTATGCATATCGAGAAAGGAACTATCATATCGTGTGTTGTGGGTGTGTTGGACAAGGAGTCATTGTATATTTTGTGAACATGCTCAGTAGTGCTGTTGTGGTCATTCAGGGCTCAAGCCCTCATGTAGTTGTGGTCATTCAGGGCTCAAGCCCTCATGTATGTAAGGGCCTTGCGCCCCTTGTATTGTTAGTGTGCATTTCAATAGCAAATTTCAATTCGTTGAGCTAAGGCTAGCTAGCACACTCTGGTGGCAGCGTATTATAAGCTGTTACCAAGTGCGGGTACAATACCTAAGGGTACTAACATCACATACGACCCCCACAATTGGTGGCAGCGGTGGGATCTGAGGAGGAGACGTCCCGATCAGCCCAAGCGAACAATAAGACGAGCTCAAGGTGACCGAGGTGACTGCCAGCTCTACACTCGAGTCTCAGGACCACGAGGATTACCAGTGTGGAAGAATCTACACTACCACTGTCTAAGGACGAGCAGCGAGGAGAAGAACGCCGCGGACAGGCACAGCTAACCTGAAGGACGGACCACTGAAGTGTCAGGACCCGTTGTAACCCCTGAAGGAGCAAGCTTAGCTTTCGCGGACAGTTTGTGTGTTGTGAAAATTACGAATTGTAAAGTCCAAGCTGCATTATTTTCTAATATTAATTTTGTTTTGTTCTCATCCTTGTAGTGTGTTTGACGGAGGCAGAGTACTCTTGCCCCCTATGACGGAGCCCGGACACAGGGAGGGTAAGCGGAGGACCAAGAAATTGCCAGCGGTATCTTCCGAGGAAGCACCATATAGGCCGACGGGCAAGCCCATTGTTATAGAAAGATCACCTTATCCTGCTAGGCCGTCGGACGCAAGGTACAGAGAGGAGTCGGAAGGGGAAGGAACGGAGACCGAGAGGATGGAGGAAGCAGAAACAGGCAGAATGGCGAGTAAGCCTGAGGAGAGTGGAATGGAAACATTGGTGCGGTACTTGATGCAAAAGGATGAGAAGGAGAAGGAGAATAGAAGAGAGGCAGAGGGTGCCAGGAATGCGGAGATAGCGAGCCTGCTGAGGCAGATGAGCGAGGAGAATGCGATGAGGAGAAGAGAGGAAGGAGAGACTAATCGAACGGTCAGAGAGGAAGAACTCGCCCGTCGGAGAGAAGAGGAGGACCGGCGGAGGACACAGAAACGGGAAGACGACAGACTGAGAGAACGGAAAGAGTTACTGCAGGAAAAGCTTAAGGGGCTAGGTATGTACAAGGAGGGGAATGAGTTAGCAGCTTACCTGGAGAAATTTGAGATGATCATGAGAGAGGGAGAAGTGAATGTGGAGAATTGGGGTGAGAGATTATACCCTAAGCTACCTGACCAGCTTTGTATGAGAATAGCCCAAGGGCGAGATGACGGGGTAGACTACGAGGGAATTAAGAAGGTTTTACTTAAGGCTACTGGGGAGACAGCCATTACCTATGGCAACCAGTTATTTGAAGTGAGTGGTGAGTTTTTCAAGGGGATGAACGCGGGAGAAATGGTTGGGTGGTGGAAGAGAATCGCGGGTGGATTGTGTCAAGGGTGTAAGAGTGTGGGAGAGTGCGAGTTGGCCATAGCTAAGGCCCTGATGAGGAGAGTTTTGCCTCAGAGTGGCAAGGCTTTCATGGAAATCAAGAGCAATAGTGATTGGGGGGAATTAAGAGAATCAGTGGAGGATTGGTTGTCGGGCAGACAGAAGGGGAACTTCTTTAAGCCACTGGGTGGTGGACCTGTGGGGAAAGGATATCGAGAGAGTGTATACGGGAGAGAGAATGGGACTAGGAGTGGAGATAATAGGGATAAGGTTGGGAGTTCGATGAGTTACTTGACGTGTTTCAATTGCGGGGAGAAGGGACATAGAGCTATGGATTGCAAGAAGGAAGGGAAGTATGGTGGTGGATTCCTCCCGAGGGTCCCCACCTGCTACAACTGTGGCAAGGTTGGTCATAAAAGCACAGAGTGCACAGCTAGAAAGGGAACGACTCCGGTCAAGAAGGAGACCACCACCACTAAGATGTCAGTGTTACTGGATTCAATGTCTAAGAGAAAGGGGAATGTAGCGGTAGGGCTTGTGAACGGGGTGAAAACGGAGATATTAATAGATTCTGGGGCCGAGTTGGGGTCGGTGCCTAGAGAGTTTGTGCCTGAGGGGGCAAAATTGTGTAACGAAGTGCGAGTGGTAGGGTATGGTGGTGTTGAAAGAACTCAGAAGAGTTTCATGTGTGAGTTTATTGTGGGAGGTTATCGTAAGGTGGTGAAGACACTGATACAAGAGGATGGGGCACCGGGAGTTATGTGTATCTTGCCGGTTGCTTTCACGAATGATGTGGAGGAGGCAGCTTATAAGGGGGCTATAAAGGAGTATGTTTTAGGGAAAGAGAGAGTGGGTATGAATGTGCTGACAAGGAGTATGGCTAAGAAGGAAAAGGAGATGGATGAGAATGAGGAGGGATTTGTTGAGCAGGACTTATGGAGTGTAGTCACTCCTGAGAGTGAGGAGGTGCATGAACCTCTAGTTGGGGTAGATGACCAGTCCGAACCCTTAATCAGGCCCGAAACAGAGAGTAGGGTGGGGGAGGAATACGAGGGGGTTGAGGCTGAAGGTTCGCCTGACGCTGATGAACCCCCGGTCTCTGCTCCAACGGAGCCAGACGAAGGGAAAGCAATTCCTCTAGAGGAGTTGTCTTCTGGGAGTGGCAGTGAGAGTGAACTGAGTAGGGTTGCGGGAGAAATAGGCCCAGTAGGGGAGGGCCAGGATAAGGATGAGTTTGTGAAAGAGATCAAGAGTGACGAGGGGTTAAAGGAGTGGAGAGAATTAGCAGAGAGGAGAGAGAGAGGATTCAAGTGGAAGAAGGGAATCTTAGCGAGAAGTATGTACGTAAATTGGGAGGAATACAGGGACGTGATTGTACTGCCTAAGAGTTATAGAGAGAGAGTCATGATACTGGGGCATGATAGAAATAGACATTTGGGGGCAGATAAGGTGGCTAAGATGATTGGGAGACATTTTGCATGGCCAGGCATGGTGAGAGAGATAGTGGATTACTGCAAGAGCTGCAGGGTCTGCCAGGTCAAAAGTAAGTATAGACCTCGGAGGGCGCCTGTTGTGGAGAGACCCATATTGGCAGAGCCCTTCGAGAGTGTTGCAATTGACTTGGTTGGGCCCTTACCGAAAGGGAAGAATGGTAATAGGTATATCCTGACTTACATCTGTTTAGCGACCAAGTGGCCTGAGGCGGTGCCCCTTAGGGCTATTACCGCAAAGTCAGTAGTAGAAGGGCTGTGGTCGATATTTTCCAGGACTTCTATACCTGAAAGAGTTTTATCAGATCAGGGCACCCAATTCTGTAGTAAGGTGATGGGTCAATTTTGTGAATGGCTTGGCATTGAGAGAGTAAGGACCTCGGCCTACCACCCGGAAACTAACGGGTCGGTAGAACGAATGCATGGCACGATGAAGAGCATTTTGGGGAAGTGTGTGAGTGAAGGGTTAGACTGGGTAGGTCAGTTATGTTTCGTTATGTACGTGTTGAGGCAGATGCCTCACGCGGACTCAGGGTACAGTCCCTTCGACTTAGTTTATGGATTTAGAGTTAGGACGCCGTTGGATGCACTATATTACGGATTGTATGAGAAGGAGGTTGAAGGATTGAATGTGTGTGAGTGGGTAGCTAAGATGGCAGAGAGGCTTGAAAGTGTGAGGGATAGTGCGGCATTGAGAATAGCGAGGGGCAAAGAGAGTCGCATGCAGTATGCGAATAGGGGAGCAAAGTTGAGGGAGTTCAAGGAGGGGAATTTGGTATTGTACAGGGTGCCTGGAATGACATGCAAGTTGGCGGACTCGTGGGAAGGTCCGTATAAGGTTTTGTGTAAGAAGGGTAAGGTGAATTATAAAATAGCGAAGGTGGGTAAGGAGAAGCATGGGAAAGTTGTGCATGTAAACTGTTTGAAGGAGTATAGGGAGAGAGCTTTTATCGGGAGATTAGATGTTGTGTTGGAAGAGCAGGGTGAGAGGGGTAGCATTTTGAGTGGTGTGTGCGAGGGGTACAACGAGAGTGAGTTACAGGAGTTATTGGGGGAGTATGAGGATGTATTCTCGGACAGACCGGGGAACACAGACTTAGTGACATTGACAATCGACACGGAGGATTGTGAGCCGATTAGGCAGATGCCTTACTCGGTCCTGCTTGGCATTCGGGAGAAGGTCAGAAAGGAGTTGGAGTCACTGGAGGAGCAGGGTATCATTGAAAGATGTTGCAGCAGTTGGGCGTCGCCTTTGGTGCCTGTACGCAAGCCAGACGGGAGTATACGCTTATGTGTCGACTACCGTAAGCTCAATGCTAAAACTGTGAAGGAACCCTACTATATCCCCTCGTTTCATGAGATGATAGAGAAGGTTGGTGCAGGATGTGTTATGTCAAAGGTGGACCTAGCCAAGGGGTTCCACCAGGTGCAAGTGGCAGAGGGAGACCGGGACAAGACCTGTTTTGTCTGTCCCTTTGGGAAATTCAGATTTGTTAGGATGCCGTTCGGCCTTACGAACGCGCCAGCGGTATTCCAGAGACTTATGGACGGTGTATTGGTTGGGTGCGAGGAGTTCGCCCGTGTATATATCGACGACATCTTGGTCGTCTCTGTTGATTGGGAAAGGCATAGGGTGGAGTTGAGGAAGACGTTAGAGGCAATTCGGAGAGCGGGGCTGACGTGTAAGAGGGCAAAATGTTGTTTTGGGAAGCGGAGTTTGGAATTCTTAGGACATATGATTGGTGGAGGACGTGTGAGTGTACCAGCAGCTAGGGTGGAGGCGATTCGTGCTCATCCCCTACCCAAGACGAGAAAACAGCTGAGGGCATTCCTCGGCCTTGTGGGCTTCTATAGGAGGTTTATCGCAGGCTTCCACAAGTGGTCCTCCGTTCTTACACCTCACACGTCGACGGCAATGTCTGGGGTGGTAAGCTGAACGAAGCCAATGTTGAATGCGTTTTATGAACTGTGTAATTCTTTGTGTGAGTCTGTGTGTTTATATGAACCATGTTCTAGTGATTCGTTTGTGTTAGAGAGCGATGCGAGCTCAACGGGGGTTGGAGCTGTCTTGTCGGTGGTGCGCCATGAGGAGAAGCTGCCTGTGGCGTTCTTTTCGAAGCAGTTGTCGGGAGCGCAAAGGAACTACAGCGCCCAAGAACTGGAAGGGCTGGGTGTCTACGAAGCCATCAACCATTTTTCGTTCTACTTGTATGGCCAGCGTTTCAAGGTGGTCACAGATCACAAAGGCCTAGTGAACATGCGTGAAGGTCGCCAGGAGAACAGACGAATTCACAATTGGTGTCTCAAGTTGGCGATGTACGACTTTGAAGTGGAGTATCGTGCGGGGAAGGAAAATGTTGTAGCTGATGATCTCAGCAGATGTCATGAGGAAGCAGATGACGGAGTCACCCGTCTTTTGGAGGAGGGGGGAGATGTGGGCAGAGAAAGGCCCACATGAGAGAAGAGCAAAGAACAGTATTTATTATTATTGTGTTGGTGTATGCATATCGAGAAAGGAACTATCATATCGTGTGTTGTGGGTGTGTTGGACAAGGAGTCATTGTATATTTTGTGAACATGCTCAGTAGTGCTGTTGTGGTCATTCAGGGCTCAAGCCCTCATGTAGTTGTGGTCATTCAGGGCTCAAGCCCTCATGTATGTAAGGGCCTTGCGCCCCTTGTATTGTTAGTGTGCATTTCAATAGCAAATTTCAATTCGTTGAGCTAAGGCTAGCTAGCACACTCTGGTGGCAGCGTATTATAAGCTGTTACCAAGTGCGGGTACAATACCTAAGGGTACTAACATCACATACGACCCCCACATGTAGCTATTCACCTAGTTTATGAAGGCATCACTCAGTCCATTTATTCCTAAAGCACGAGTATGTAGCTATTCACCTAGTTTATGAAGGCATCACTCAGTCCATTTATTCCTAAAGCACGAGTATGTAGCTATTCACCTAGTTTATGAAGGCATCACTCAGTCCATTTATTCCTAAAGCAAGAGTATGTAGCTATTCACCTAGTTTATGAAGGCATCACTCAGTCCATTTATTCCTAAAGCACGAGTATGTAGCTGTTCACCTAGTTTATGGAGGCATCAATCAGTCCATTTATTCCTAAAGCAAGAGTATGTAGCTATTCACCTAGTCTATGAAGGCATCAATCAGTCCATTTATTCCTAAAGCACGAGTATGTAGCTATTCACCTAGTTTATGAAGGCATCACTCAGTCCATTTATTCCTAAAGCACGAGTATGTAGCTATTCACCTAGTTTATGAAGGCATCACTCAGTCCATTTATTCCTAAAGCACGAGTATGTAGCTATTCACCTAGTTTATGAAGGTATCACTCAGTCCATTTAATCCTAAAGCACGAGTATGTAGCTATTCACCTTGTTTATGAAGGCTTCGCTCAGTCCATTTAATCCTAAAGCACGAGTATGTAGCTATTCACCTAGTTTATGAAGGCATCACTCAGTCCATTTAATCCTAAAGCACGAGTATGTAGCTATTCACCTTGTTTATGAAGGCTTCGCTCAGTCCATTTATTCCTAAAGCACGAGTATGTAGCTATTCACCTAGTTTATGAAGGCATCACTCAGTCCATTTAATCCTAAAGCACGAGTATGTAGCTATTCACCTAGTTTATGAAGGCATCACTCAGACCATTTATTCCTAAAGCACGAGTATGTAGCTATTCACTTAGTTTATGAAGGCATCACTCAGTCCATTTATTCCTAAAGTATGAGTATATGTAGCTGTTGAATGTTAATTATAGCTAACTAATAGGGACTTACTTTCTTGACAGATTTTTCTACATTCTGACCATCTAAATGACCAGTAGATCCCAACAAAAAGCGCTTGGCTACTAAAACACAGCAAAGATTTGAAATCATGTATGGTTAAGAGTTTACAATGTGATAGTTCCACTCACCACAACTTTAACTGTCATTTTTCTAAGGTCTATTACAGTCTACTACCCTTTAACATCAATTCTTTTTCAAGTTTCTAGTAATTTTTTCATGTCTCGTTTAATTCTTATGTAATTTTTTTGTGGTCATTTATTATGATGAAGATTTTTTTATGGGTCAAAACATTTTGTCAGCATTTTACAAAAGATTGAATAGTTTCTAATAGTCCATAAAATTGTCTCACAGTCTCTTATTATCAATTGAACATTGGTCCAGCCGCAGTCTCAAATAATTAGTTTTTAGTGCCAGCAATCTGGATGTGGACATTGTTATTTGTTTGAGACATTATGTTCATCTTTAGGCCACTCAACTGAATTGTGTCATTTTGTCATGTTCATTCTTAAGCCACTCAAGTCGTTGTCATGATGCCATGCTATTACTCCCCTACTAATTTTAACCATTCACTTTTCTCATTTTATTCAGTGTTCTGTATAAGTCAAGTTTTGAAAAGACTATTTTTTCTCTGAGTTGGTGGTGACTACCTTGGGAGAGTTTTTGCTGCAGTTACTCAGGTGCACACTCGGTACAGGCATTACGGGATAAGTGAGGATAAGTCCGACTGATTGGTAGAGTCGGAGCATCGCTCACATTAACCAGCCTGATTAAACATCTTTCTGGTTTCTAGCAGTTGTTGTAATGTCTATAAGTAGTAGTTAAAATATCAGGTGGTTATTGGCTGTTAAAACTGAAAGCTTCTATTGTAGTGTAGAATCTTAGGGACTGTAAGTAACTAAGAATACTGAAACAGTAATTCTAGGAGAGTAGCTGGAAGGACTATATCATATTACTAATATCGAATCATTCTATGCACTTCACTCTGTACAAACTAATTAATTTGCATCTGAGATAGATAAACTCCTTGAAGATTTATCACCCCTTGAGGTAGACAAGTCTAATGAGGATTTCATAGCTGCAGTAAAATCAGACCCAACCCTCAAATGTTGGTCATCCCTAGGTGATCACAAATTGAGAGGTTTCTCGTGGAAACAGGTCATGTTGGTTTTATCAAAATATTATACTGAATGGAAGAAATTTAGTGATGTGTTGGTAATACCCCACAAATACAGAGACAGAATTTTACAGATTCCCATGATAATTCAGGACATTTAGCATTTTAAGAAAATATTAAAGCTAATAGAAAGGAGGTTCACTTGACCTTCTATTTCTAAAGATGTTGCCAAGTATTGTAAATCATGCAAGACTTGTCAACTCAAGGTCCCTGTAGTAGAAAGACCATTACTAACAGATCCTTTTGAACAATGTGCAGTAGACATTGTTCGACCTCTTCCCAAGGCAAAGGGTGGTGTAAGGTTCATTTTGACTATTATATGCTTGGCAACAAAGTGGCCAGAAGCCATCCCATTACGTTCAATTTCTGCCAAGACTGTTGCTGAAGCATTGTGGTCTACATTTTCAAGGACTGGCCTACCCCATGTACTCCTGACAGACCAGAGTACTCAGTTCGAAAGCTCCCTCACGAGAGAGCTGTGTTTCCAGTTTGGTATTGACAAACTTAGAGCCTCAGCGTATCACCCTCTGACGAACGGATGCATTGAGAGGATGTATAAGATATTCAGAGCTATACTTGCCAAGTGCAGGACAAATCATTGGATTGGAGCCAACAAATCCCATATGTGTTGTTTACGTTGAGACTGATCCCACACAGTGAAAGTGGGTACAGACCATATAACTTAGTGTAAGGATATAGAAGTCAGAACCCCGCTGATGTTCTTTATCATGGTTGGTATGAGTCTCCACAGGAGAACCATTCTGTTTGTGAGTGGGTCAACTCATTGTGTGATATATTAACTTTAGTGAGGGATGCAGCTCTCATGAATATGACTGAAAGTAAAAGAAATAATAATATAGAACAAGCAAATAAAAATGAAAAACTCAGAGTTTTTGAGGTGAGTAATAAAGTTTTATACAGAGTCCCAGGCTTGAGTAGCAAGCTGGAAGATTTCTGAGAGGGCCCCCTCAGGGGCGGATCTAGGATTTTTTAGGTGGGGCTCTTTTCAAGGGGTGAAATAGCTATAGCTACTTGTGGGAAAATGTGGGCTATATTGCAATTCCTATAACACTAATTCTAATATTCATTTACACAATAAATTGCATTATAATGTGACTGTCCAGAACTTGGATGAACTGTTAAAATCAGGAAGTAAAAAATAAAACTAAGAGAAATAACAATTTACAGAGGTATTTTAGTCTAGAATAAAGAAAATGAGTGAATAGTTGTTGTGAATCATGCACATTTTTTTGTATGCTATGTTAGCAATGCTATTTATTTTAGTAATTAATCTACTTGAAACACGCTCGTGGACACAGTTCAAAGGTCACCTCAACCACGTGCACAACTATAAGAATCCTTGTACACATGACTAATCTGAATCCTGATATGGCCACTGTTGATATGCAGTTTTGATCTGTATCCTGATTGGCAACAGTGCGGGGGGGGGGGGGGGGGGGGGGGGGGAAGGGGGGTCTGATAGTATTTTATTTCTTACAGAAAGTGACATTGGAATCTTCAAATAGAATTACAGACATAGAGGGTTTTTAGTAAACTCAAAGACCTCATTATGCTTATAATTTGTTGGAATCATGAATAATCTTGTAGAATCAAAAACAAAATATAGGCATATATATTGGTGGGGCAGAGTCTGAGTGTCACCTGATACTCGGGAACAACCAGCCCCTCCCTTGAAAAGGAAGAAACATTAGCTCCACCACCCAGATGATTAGCATGAAAAGGAAAAACTAATTGAACATACTTTCACATGTACATGAACATCATTCATTCATAATGCTGTAAGGGGTGTGGTCTCTTTGGGGTGACTGCCAGCTCACATATATATATCTTGTATTCACCATTTTAGTCAGTTCCTAGTTCTGTGTCATTGCCCCAATCCCCTGCATGCTTTTTACATAAAAACTTGAAGTGTGTGAAGCTGGTTTGGACTTTAGCATAGCAGCTCGAGGTACTCTGGTGGCAGCGATTATACCGTAGGTGGAGTAACCGGTCTGATCCAAAGATCGCCAGCCTCCCCATCTTCCCCCAATAATATTGAACAATAGCAAATTTTCTCGTTGAAACAGCCAATATTATTAATTGACAGAATATTATTGTTTCAAAACATTTATTGCATTGTGGGTTATTCCATAAACTCACTACAGAAAGTGTACTTCATTCCCTTTCCACAGACTTCAAACAAAAGCAGTAGTGATAGAGTGATGGCATCCAGTGGTGGTAGAGTGATGACATCCAGTGGTGGTAGAGTGATGACATCCAGTGGTGATAGAGTGATGGCATCCAGTAGTGATAGAGTGATGGCATCCAGTAGTGATAGAGTGATGACATCCAGTGGTGGTAGAGTGATGACATCCAGTGGTGATAGAGTGATGGCATCCAGTAGTGATAGAGTGATGACATCCAGTGGTGATAGAGTGATGGCATCCAGTAGTGATAGGGTGATGACATCCAGTGGTGATAGTGATGGCATCCAGTAGTGATAGGGTGATGACATCCAGTGGTGGTACACTGTACCAAAATGTGAATATAAGGTGGTTTAAGGAATAGCTTATTGCGTAATTATAAGCTAATTATAAGGGTTCCTTTTATGCAAGTTGTTATAAGCCTATTTCAGTTTAGTATAAGCTATTTGTGTTATACTCATAGCTAACACCAGAATAATGATTGTTATAAGGTGACTTATACATCATGCTGTATAAAGCTAATACCAATATACAATTTAGATTCCTTTTGATTGCACCAGCTACTTGTATCTCGGTATTTCTTAGACTGAACCATTTAATTGTAAATATAAATTGTGCCAAACAAGTGATTCATTAATTTGGCTTTTTTTTTCTTTGTGTTATCTATTTTTTAGGATCTATAACTCTGGAAATGGTACTGAGTTTTTTTACTGGTGCTGAACAAGTGCCACCATTTATAGGTTATGGATTGTATGCACACCAACTTTGAGAATTGACCACTCCCAACCTCTACTTACAGCCTCAACGTGATAAATCTTTTTCTGCATTCAAAGATGCAATGGACACTGCTTTACTCTGCCATGGAGGGTTTGGGTTAGTGTAGTGTGGCAGATGTGTACTGAAGTCATCCCAGTTGTTTTTCTGAATACTTTGAATTAACTTTCCTAAATTTTTTTCTTCCTTTGCTTTGTGTCTAGCTAGCTACTTTAGTAGCTCCCTATCATTTATCAGTCAACAATGTAATTTCAATTTTCTCATGATGCTGTTGATTTCACTTTAATGGAGATACCCCTTGTAAACAAGGAGTTTTAATACGATTTCATAACTAATTATAACAAAAACCCGTAGCGAAGTAATTGGTTAGCGGATGAAACCAATACTAGTAGATTACTGAAAGCCATTATTAGGCTATAGCTGCATTTTAGGTATATATAGTGAAGCATTGAGAATAATGCTTGCATTATAGGTGAAATTTATTGAAGCATTTTGGGTGCTGAAACTATGGTTTTTAAATAATGTAATATTAAGTATCATAATTAATGGCAAATGAACCCTGAATATGACCTTGACTTTATACAAGAATTTACATTTTCTGTATATTATTACTTAGTTTATAGATCTTCTTTCATTTCTTTTCTTCTCTTTCCCTGTCCATTTCTTCTTCTTCCATTGATTTCCTTCTCTTCCTCAACGTTTTCCTTTCCCTGTCCCTCTAAAAATAGTTTATAATAGCAGACTTTGCTGCATAAATTAGATAACCAAAACTATATGTATGTCCAAAATTTTGAAACTAATATACACGACTACACGCTTGTTTATTTCATACAGAAGGCCTATACTTCCAGGAAGAATATATAATCTAATAAATGCCACTTTTTGGCAGGAACTCACTAGTTATTGTTAATTCAAAATTACATGGTGAGATAACTATGAGGATGGTTATTTTGATATCTGACTTTACGCTCCTGTTGTCCGACTACATACAGCTATTTGCATTTAACTAGAATTATTCATGGAAAGAACTTCTTGAACGAATTGTTCAGTGGCAGCATAGAGATGGACTCCAAAATCCTCGCACTCTGACATGGGGTCAATAAACGCTAGTAGAACATCTACTTCATGGGGTTGTAGTGGTGAGAATGTTGATGGAACTTCCACTGTTGTAAGATCTTCCTCAAGTACAGCACTGCCGCTCCAGTCAATTCCAACTCTTCCGCTTCTTCCTAATATAATAATAAAGTAGTTATAATCACAATCAGAATAAAATACACAAATCCAGCCAGCATAATAGGCAATCTTTTTTTTGTAAAGCACATGAGCCACACCAGAATTTACACTATCGTCACTAAAGCTATATGCTCCACTTTCAATTAGCATTAAAATCTTTCTTCTCGAAAAAAACTATCATTCTTCATTTATTTCCATACAACAATCTTACTTTGATTAGCTATGCAAATGTATTGTATTCACAATACTCCCCATTTTTTGCCTATAATTTAAGATAGCGAAATGTAATAATTCATATTCTATGTTGTTTGAGGTAATATTGAACTAATGCTGAGTGTGATCACCCCCAGTTATCGTTTCATACACACCAGATGCAGCTTCTTGGTCACTTGTACCACGTAGCATTCCTCTCATCCAAAGTTGTAGAGGGGATAAGTGCTCAGTACGTAATATGTGTTGATTGTATGCTTGACGAAATATATCCAATTGAGCATTAATTCGTGGCAGGAAGACATAATGCAAACAGTACAGGTCAACATTGTCATCTGGTGAGAGAAGCTAATGGTCTTCGAGACTACAAAAAAGATGATAGAAGAGTGATAGACATGTAGAGAACACATCTCTCCAAAGACGCTCAATTCTCTGGTTGTGGACACTTCTTCCAGAAATAAAACTTTCACGCCCAGGTCCACGACTAGGATGCCTCAACATGTACTAAGATACAAGTGCATTCTCACCTCCATAGTCAGCCCTTACTCTTGATGGCAATCCATAAGTTCCAACTGCTCCCATAAAAGCTTTAAGAACCGATTCGGACTTGTTGTTATCACAAGCATGTAAGGATAGTGAGTAGCCATCAAACCCACCATGTACTATTATCGCCATTTAATAAGTTTATGGCACCCACTATATGCCACAAGCTGTTGGGACCAGCCAGTTCTACTCCATATGGATCAACACGAAGTAAGCTTTCCTGAATTCGTCTACGCTGGATTCTAAAACCTTCTTCTAAAGTTTTTTGGCCTGCTGACGGAAATGATTTCACAAAGTTGCCAACTACATCATCTAAATCGCTGTCACTTATGTCATCAAAATTGAGCGTACTTTCAAGTTCAAAATGTAATATACGCCTTCGGATAGTGCGGGCTGAGCAACTATATAGCTTTGCTAGTGAAATTCAATTCCAAAAGTGTGGAAATTTCTTCAGCTGTTATGCAAAAACCTGGTCTTCCTCTTCCTCTTAATAATAGCTGTTTCTCTTCCTCACAAGTATCTGTTTCACCAGTTTCTTCTCAACTAAAGAAAACAGAGTGTACCAGCAAAGACACACCCACTTTTGTAACCTACAATGTTTTGATGCACATTTACATACTGTAGGTTACAAAAGTGGGTGTGGCTAAGTACACTAAGACTCTCCCTCCCCGACAAAAATCCTGTATAAAGTTTGTGATAATGGACTTGGTCTGCATAAGCATGTATATATAGCTAGGGGTAGTAGCTATGTTGCTTCTCTTTTACATAAATGGACAGGGTTCTAATGATTGACCAGTTCCATTTTTCTAAAAATTTGCTCAATGCCCTAGTGAGTGCCCTAGCTATAATGACTTCATTAATACTTCATGCAAGAAACTTCGTAAGTTATACTCACTGAATATGCATAATGTTTTATACTGATTTACTTATTTTTATACTTATAGAAATGTTGAAAAATAGAAGTCATTCAATTACATGTATAACACTATCTCAATTTGAAGAGGTAGTTAAATTTCTCCTTTCTAAGTATTGTTGAAATGACAAGTCAAGCTCGGTAATGATAGGCTATTTGTCAATTATTCCAATGGTAATGTCAATTTTGTCATAAACAGATTTTTTCATACACAATGGATGTCTTTCTGCCAGAAGCCTTGTGTCTCATTATAATGGATTTATTCAATGTTAGCAAGAGTGAGGTATTTGTTATTGGATCATTTATTGGGTAAACAATCACTAATAATTTATTGTTTACTACGTTAGAAGTATTATGTATACTTATGTGCGTAAGAATCAGTGTGTTCTACGAAATGTCTCTACAACAATAGGTTTGTTCTGCTCTCTAGCTATGTAAATTTACCATTAGCTACAACTGTATCCGCAGCATCTGCGCTTGGTCCAGAAAGCTGGAGACTATATGAAGACCTAGAGAAGTTTGATGGTAGCTAGCTATGTTAATTCAAAATTTCATTTCCATTCTGTAATGTAATTTACTTTTGTAGCAAAGAAATGTGAAGGAAATGAGGGCAAACAAGTGAAAGTAGCAAAAGTTACACCTCAAGCTACTCCTTTAAAATGTTATTTGCTAGATATTGAATAAAATGAATTAAAAGAATATCCCTTTGAATATAGCATGTATGTAGTGATAATATGTATTAAATTATAGAAAACCCTTGCTGTTCTACAAGTCTGCAGCCAAGTTGTTTTCTAACTCAAGTGACACATTGAATAGTTCCAGTATTGTGTTGAATGACTCACCAGTATCCAATGATGAATGGAATTATTGGAACAAGCGGCTGGGACTGTTAACATCTGATCAAGAGATGTTAAAAAGAGGAGAATGGCTGACAGATAAGCATATTAATGCTGCAAGTGTGCTGATAAAGGAAGAGTTTCCCAAACAACATGGTCTACAGGACACCCTTCTCCTACAACGTTTTGACCAATACACAGAAGATTCTCAGTTTGTTCAAATAATTCATATCAATGGCAACCATTGGCTGTGTGTGTCAAACAAGTTCTGTCCTGCAGGAACTGTAGACGTATATGACTGCTCACCTGGCACTGGATTTTCACCGTCTCTTAAGCGACAAATTGCAGTCGTATTGAAATGTAAATATTCTGATTTTACTGTAAGACTAGTTGAAGTCCAGAGACAAATTGGAAATGCAGACTGTGGTCTTTTTTCCATCGCTTTTGCGTATGCCCTTTGTTATGGTTTAGATCCACATGGTATTCAGTTTAACCAGTCTGCCATGCGAGCACATTTTGATTTGTGTGTGGATAAAAAGAAAATAGATATGTTTCCAGTATCAACTCGTTGTCGGCGAAAAAACACGAAGAGTAGAATCAAGTCCGTGAAAATGGTGCCAGTGTTTTGTACTTGTCGCCTACCTTGGGATAAAGCTGATACAGTAAAGGGTCCATTAGTCAAGTGTTCCCTATATACCAATTTCCTCCTCTGCTCTGCCACTTCAACCCGCTCGCTCCACTCCTCAGTAACCAGTTTAATAAAAGGGGATACCCTATTTCTGCAGGGATACCCATATTTCCGGTAAAATACCACAAGACCTATATTTCTGGAAGTACGGGTAAGGGGGCACCCATTTTTCTTAAAACGTGTTTCTGTTAGGGCTAAGGGCGGTGAATAATGTCTAGTCCATTTGAGGAAGAAACTGAAGTAAGTAACTGCTTTATATTTGTTGTTTTATAAATGTAGCGTTTTGAACTTTAGCAGCAAATGATTAAATAATTATCTAGATAGTTAATTCAACTATTTGTCTATTTTTAACTGCACTATAATGTGTGTTACGGCAAATTGATAAAATCCTCCTGGAAATTGGGATGAAAAAGTACTGATTAGAATTTATCACGCATTAGTTAATTGATTAATTTCATTCCAAACAACTCATTTTCACAATTTTAACATCCAATGATTCAGTCATTCTACTGAAATAATAATAATGATAGTAACTTGCTATTATGTTTAACATGCAGGCTTTTATGGAGGCTTTCCACAACTAGTACCTTGCATATAGATCAAGGATCACATTTCCATCCAGGTTTCCATTTTTGGCTTGAAATGACTTAAATTAAAACTTTATATATTAGCTGTGTTTATGTCATTGGCCATCACTTATTTGTATTTGTACTGATAAACTGGCTACTCTTAATATTGGATATTAGATGATTAAGTGCACTACTATGAGGCACAGTCATATTCATCCAATACTGTATCAGTTAGCACAAGTCTGATCTAGTCTAACCCTTAACGAAACTTTATTGCACTAGAGAAGTAAAGGGTCTGTGGACCAGAGCCTTTTTAAGCTCATATTAACAAGCATTTGAATCCATTCTTCTACACCTCATGCAAAAGTTTGAGAAAGTAAGCCTGACATTCAAATAATTATTTCACCGGTTTTGACACTATATCATATTTGAAGCTGTTGGAAACTATGTTTATCATAATCAGTTATGTCAAGTACATTAAATTAAAAACATGTGTATTATGTGTGGGTGGAATTACACAGATTGAGGAAGCTTGGTACTAACAATTCAAGCTATATTGTGTTTGTAAATGCAGGATAAACTCCAGGAAGGGGTGCCACACCTAATTAGTTCTGCTGCTCAATTTTGGGCAGATGGTCAATTAAATGCAACAATATCCCACAGAGTGATTAATTTGAGTGCCAATGTCAAAATTACTACTTGTAGGAAATGGAGGCACATACTGGCCCATTATTAGCAACTGTATACTAATTCTTGCTTCCTGATAGAATATTTGTGTTAAGAGTCCCTATGCTATGCTATATCCTTCCACTCCAACATGCTTACAGTACATACTGCAAAAACTTGTCTTACATTCCAGCACAACTTAGACATCGGCTCTTACACCTCTGCATTGTCTAGTGGGTTCACTGCACTGAGGGTTAAACATACATGAGTGAAGTACAGAATTGTGTATTTTTGACAGTGAAGTCAAAAATTGTGCACGTTGAATGTGGCATTTAATGTAAATGTATAGGCATGTACATAAAATAAAATAACTATCATACAAATAGTTGTTGTTGTTGTTGTTGCAGTATTCAGGGTGGTTCAGCATCTTCAGCAATTTATATAGTAGATGATAATGCAGACTTTAAGGAATTTCATGACTGCGAAAAAATTTCTCCAGTTGAAGATTTCACTAAACTGAAAGAAATATTCACTTCCTTGAGTGACAAGCAATTGCAATATGTATATGATATTTCCCGAAAATCAGCTTCAGATGCAATAGACACTTTGATTGCCGGTCCATCTGTCACTTCATTGTGTGGTCTGCTTCGTAAGTATCAAGTGCTGGTACAAGATGATGAATGGCCAGTTGTCAAATTAAGTAATGATGATAATGAAGAAGATTGGGTGGAAGCTGCATTTTGCTTTTATAAGCAATCTAAGTTTAACAAAAGTGCTGGTGTTCGTATATCTGTTCGTGGTCAACCAGCTGTGGATACTGGGGGATTAAGAAGACATTTTTTTAAATTTTTTTCAATAAAATGGCCAATTCTTTTACCATGATGTCGAGAAATATTTTTGAAGGTCCACCCAATAGACTTCGTCCAGCTTATAAAGCATCTCTGTTGTCATCTGGTATGTTGAATAATGTTGGTACGATGGTAGCTCATAGTATCTTAATGGATGGGCAAGGTTTTCCATTTTTGGCTGATTATTGTTACTACTATATTGCTGGATGCTATGATCTCTCAGTAACTTGCATTACAGAGGAAGATATTGGAATTAGAGTTAAAACTGTTATCAATGAGGTAAGATGTACAACCACGTTTAGCAACGAAAGAGTACGATGTGTGTGATATACATGTTTGTAGCTAGCAGACAGAATTTAAAAAGTATGAGTGAGCAGCAGCTTGTTTATTAAGGGTGCCCGCACATAGCAACGCGCACCGCCTGTAGATCCGGACATTAATTTATTGCCCGCCAATACCCCACGATTCAATAATACGCAAGCAGAAACAATCGCGTAGTAGTAGCAGAAGTATACTTTGCGAAGTTGTGGTGTTTTAGTTTAGCTTCTTGTTGTCTTATATTCGTCTACAGCAACTCTCCATACGTCGTCTGAGCTCACGCAGCAAGTTGCACCAGGCTGCCTCTCCACCAATAGCCGATGATTGAAGATGACCATTAGGGATAGTATCCAGTAATACTCTGATGGTACGCTTTTACCGTGTACAGTTGAATTTAGCAGCGTCAATGACAAGCCGCCATATTTTTTGTGTGCGTGTTTCTGTTAGCATATCTGCTACGGTTACTCGTGGACTTATTTCTTAGTTTTGCGACGCTGTTGGAGTAAATTGCTGTAATGTGTAAAACAAACAAACTGTAGGCTTCTATTTTCCACTTGTCGCTAAAAATGCTACCGCTATGCCATTCATTTATACGCGACCTCGTTAAAAACAAACAAACAAACTTTTGTGGTTATTTGACTTTTCCAGCAGTAACCTCAATATATAACATTTTTGTGGCAAATTGTGGGAATTGATGACATGAAAATGGCTCATTCAGTGGAGTGCAAAGTACATATGAAATTATGACTGCATAGAAACCATGCTTTGAATGCAGTCTACGTAGTGTTGATAGCCAAAGTTCTCAGATAGTATCTCTGTGTCAACGAACTGATAAAAATGATCTTGACTTATAGATGGTGGGCATAGAGTGACTGGAACATTCACTGTGCCGAATTCTTCTTCTGCAACTGGCCCATCATAATCAATTCCATACTCAGAAATCTTGTCATTAGATAAAACTAAATCTGTATCTTTTATAAGTGAGTTAATCATGATCTGTTGTGGCGACCAATTTTTTTCTGTACGTACAGAATGCAAATTCCATGCACTTGCAAATTGAGTCAGGCTTTTTATAATGCGTGGTAAAAAGATGGAATGTAAAACAAACAGATCAAAATCATCACATGGATCAAGGACTCCCGTAGCTTCCATTGCATAAAATAGTTCATGGTAAGTAGAACAGACACATCTATAGACATCACGCCACAACCGCTCAATGCGTTGATTATGAACTGATGAACCAGCTATGTGGCTTCCTCTTTCCAAACCCCTTACAGCTATCATATACTGACAGACTAGAATGTTCTCACCACCTTTGTCTGAGCGGACACGGCTTGGTAATCCATACTCTTTCACAGCTGCTAAGAAAAGTTTGTATACTGTGTAAGAGAAATTGTTATCAGCACATGACAAATATGTAATCATACGTGAATAACCATCTATGCCCCCATGTATTACAAACCGCCATCTAATAAGGCTATGATGGCCATCAATGTGCCACAAGCTATTACTGTGCTTCACAGAGTATGTACGCCGAGTAATAACCTGGTGCCACCTAATCAATCGTCTCAAAGGGTCAACCCGCAAAATACTTTCACGTAACCTATATCTCGGAATGTATATACCACGGCTTTTTAAAAATCCACTAATTAGTTGCTGCCCACAATTAGGATATTGTTCTTGTATGGTTGTCAAGACATTGTCTAATTGCTCATCTGAAATATCAGTATACTTGAGTATTTGATAGCCCGCATCTCTCAGTCTTCTCCAAACAGTTGTTCGACTTGTTTCCAATGCATTTGCTACCTCTGTCCAAGTATATCCCGATGTTCTCATTAATTCGATCATTTCAAAATTTAGAATGATGGTTGGTCGGCCTACGCTCCCAGAATGGTGTAAAGAATAAGGAAGTACATTAACTGGTGGAATTGTTGTGTCATTAAAGCCATAGATCATAAGACGCAAGTAATGAACAAGGTTTTTCCACATATCTTCAAGAATAGAAAATTCAGTTCCATAAGTAGATGAAGATAATAGTTGAATGCCTTCCTCTAAAATAACTAGCATAGCTTCTAATTGGTTTATTAGATTCTGAGACAATTGTTCTTGCCCAGCTTGGCAGCGCTCACAATCACCAATTAATGCCTGGTACTCCACTACAAAAGCCTGTGGTATTATCTAGACACAAACAATATACGTGAACAAACCGGTCTTCTTAACTGTCCATGATTCTACACATAGTCTGCCCACAAACTAGCCATTTATAAAGCAACAAAACAAGGGCAGGTTCAGGAGTTAGATTTATCACAATCTAGCTATATATTTCTGAAATAGAGCAAACTGACTTAAACTAGGGCCAATTCACAAAAAATTAAGCAGCTAATAACGCAATGCTGCAATGACTGAGAAGATAACTTACACTAGATTCTCCTAGAGACATGTCTCACTCGTGGACTAGAAATGCAACGTAGCAAGCTTTATCAATCCTTTCAGAAATGCGCGCGTAAGGAGGCAGTCTCTAGTCGCTACTTTTATCGTGCTTTTACGTGAGGGCTCTGCTTTACAATTGTTTGTCATGCGCACATCGTTGTGGGGAGGTGCCACACAACATCAAAAGAAAATGTGAATTATTAGCTGCATTTCTTATGTTTATTTACAGCTATTCGTTAATTATTTTGACTAAATTTTATGCATAATTGAGCTATGTGATTTATGTAAAATAAACCTGATTGAGCTTTTGCTAACAGTAGCTACTCATTTTAATCTATCTCACAGGAGAGAAAAGTGCTCTCATCTCATAAGGAGAAGATGCATCTACTTTGTTCTCAAGAGTAGCTATAGGGCACAGCCACAGGTTCAGAAGAATGTATAGGAGAGGACATGGCTTCCTTGTTCTTCAGAGGAGGGAGTAGCTAGTTCTCTGGCTTTCCTAAGAATTCATACCTCTGCAGAAGGGAAGGAAACCACATCCTGGTTTGTTAGCTTTTGTTTTGTATTCAAATGAGAGTTTGAAGAAAAGGCACAACTCCTTGGGGAGAGATGCACCCTTAGCTTATTATGATAATATCAACCACTTCAGAACCTTTGATTTGGTTCATTCCATATTATTATGGCCCTGCTATGGAACTATAATTTAGCTAAGTGTATAACTATTCTATAGGAATGTTTTAGAATAAGTGTACAAAAATTATCAACCCTGGTGCTTCTACCCTACAGAATAGCTCTCTTGGTAAAACACTTAAAATGTGAATACTGCAATTATACTTGCCATATTTGCACAGGTACATGTTGTTTATGTAATAACCTGGGATCAATTAGCTATATATAGCCAATAGTTAATTATAGCTATAATAGCAAACTTTTATTGAAATAACAAAACTGACCACCAGTATTTATACAAATAACTATATATAAACTAGGTGACAGCACTACAGTAGTTGAAATTTGAAATGATGCAACTAGTATAGGCCCTTTTGAAAAATGCTTTGGACAAACTGTACGGTTGCAGTTAGTAAACTGTACGTTTGCAGTTAGTAAACAATCTACATGTCTACATGTCTGTATAATTGTGCAAACAGGTAAAGGGTATCCAAGTCCATCAAACAATGTACATATACAATTGTGCGAACAGGTAAAGGGTTTCAAGTCTATCAGTTGTCAGACCATTATATTATTCTCACATCTCATTGCTTTTCCCTGCAAATGTTGTCTCCACAAACCGAGCTGATTTTTTCTCCCTCTAACCTTACCGCGTCGATTATTTTTAAAAAACCATGCCGATTCTTCCAGAAACCGAACCGATATTTTTATCGGGTCGGTATTTTTTTTACGTATTTATCGCCAATTCCGGAAATTAATTTTGAAACAAACGGCCCACCATACAACACTAGCTCCTCCTCTGCCTATTCAGGGAGCAGTCAAACTCCTATCAGTGGTGAGGTGATTACTCACTGGGCCATGTAACACAAGCTCCACCTCCACCTTTTCAGGTGAAGCCAATATGTAGAAAAAATATTTGTATGGTATGTACACATGTACACTGGTAGCCCAGGAAATGTAATTTAACATCCTCACCTGACAGAGCAGTTCTCTCACAAGTGTATCAGGAACACGCTCAGACTGCTTTATATTTTCCTCCTTAGCACATATGTAATGATAGGCAGCAGGCAGAAACACAGGAAGACCAGGCCCACCCTGGACAATAGAGGTCACAACCAATAATCCTATAAATTTGAAGTCTTTATTCTGCAGACAATTACAAATTATTCCAGCCAGCATTACATTAGTACTTATTAAAATATATATATATATATATATTATTCAGCGAGCGAGCGAAGCGAGCGAAGCTGACTCTCAGTCGTGTTCAATTGAGATTTTAGATATATATATAGGTATGTATGCATACGTACGTACGTCAAAATCTTTTGCCCACGCTTCTAATTACGTAAGTTAGGTAAAGCGTTCACAGTTCCAGTATTTTTCAATTAACGAGCGCGGAGAATCCTGCTGCACTGCCTCATGCAACTTTGTTTCAACGAAAAAGTGTATAGCTACTCTCTTCTTGAAACAATTGTGAAGTTTTTGTCAAGCTGCGCTTCTTTGCCACTGCTTTCGAAGTTTATTCAGGTAATTCTGTTAGTTTAGTCTGGGATCAGAGACTTTAGATTCTCTGATGCTAACTGAGAATGGAAAGGGTTACACTGTGCACTACAGTTAGATGTAATTTCTGTCCTATTTTTCTGTAAAAAGAGTCTGCTCGCTCGCCATGCATTTGCGCTATTCGAGTGCATCACTAGTTAATTATCTTATTGTAGCATTACCATGTCTGGCTCACAGGTGCAAAGCTAAAGGCAAGACTCAGGTATACCACATCTAAGGCTTTCACACATTTACTAGTAAACCTCCTAGCCATGAAGGACTCAGTGTACTGACAACAATTTAGTTAGGATAATTCAAGAATGCACACAACAACTCAAAATGGAATGTGACACAAAAATAGTTGGGAGGGAACAGGACCCATATACCTGTAATATACTTATTAATTAGCACCTAGAGGTCACCAAAGGTCAAGTTGGAGGCTCCTCCCAATATATAAAAATGACAATTATTTGATTATTATGCAATCATCTACACAGGCGTACCAAATTTCATTAAAAGTGAATGATTTGATTTATTGAGAAAATAATTAGAAACACTCCATCTTTTTTATTGGATGTGATTTGAACTAAGGGGAGAGGGGAGGGAGGACTCAAGTGTTGTGGGAAAATATAATTGCCACTGATTCTCCCTCCCCCTCTCAAGGCCACACTGGGGGAGAGTCATTCAAGGGCTCATACCAGCTCATAACTTCCAACGTGCAGCTTAGGAAGCTCACACACACACACATACCACAAATACAGATGCACACACACACCACAAATGGAAATGCACACACACACACACACACACCACAAATACAGATGCATACACACACACACATACACACACAAATACTGATGCACACACACACACACACACACACACACACACAAATACAGATGCATATACACACATAAATACAGACTTACCTGTAATGCTGGAATGTTCTTATTGAAGAGAGTACTCCCAGGTTCTCCAACACCATACTGTTTTACCACCTCGTGTGCCTCGTTTGTGAACAGCCGCCAGAACTCCCTGCTAGGTCCACCATTGTATAGCTTCTTCTTGCACAAACTGGACCTGAATAAAAGAAATACTAATATTTAATTAATCTTGAATGGCTGACATTTCCTCTAATTCATGCTCTGAATTAGACTGCACCAGTTTTTCATTGTTTGTTTTTTAATCTTAAATGCACCCTCAAACTTGTGGCACACCCAGACTCATGTGCTTGACATCACGCTTAATTGACAATACGTGATTGCAACATTTGTTAAAGATGTGGTATAAACTATACACGATCACTAACACTAGGTAGGTGTAGTGCTGCCAATGGCACTAACACCCATCAAGCTATCAGAAACACTAAATGTTGATGAATTGGCTTGTGTGATACACAGATAGGGGATTACACACATACACAAAAAACAAACAAACAAAACAACCTTACTCGCAGTAACTTAGTTGGATCAAATCTTTCTTTCCTCACTTCACGCAAGGCATCCTCCAACAATTTCTCTCTTCGAACCAATATTGATGTTCGCGGGATGGTATCCCAATCGTCACCACTAGAGAGCACTTCGATACTGTTTAATATTTGAAGAAAGGTTAAGAGCTCACTAAAAGAGGTTGGCTCCCTGAAAGCAACAATAAATTGGCTTTAAAAAATAAAAAAAGGAAAAAAATAAAAAGAAAAGAAATTAATGCCATCCTCCTATTTCAACTAATACAATCCTGAATATCACATGCCACACAACATTAAAACATAATAATATCAAATTGTCTTCAAAACAAAATAAATCAAAACACAAATATACAAACTAACAAAACGTAATAAGATCATTCCATTTATTGCTACACTCTTTAATTAATAGTTTGCACGCACCACTGACTTGAGAACAATATTGTAAACAAAGTTGCACAGTAATCTCTCTTATGATGCAACACATACAAAATGACTAATGTGAACCCCAGGACATCAGCACAAGATCAAAAATGACTTAAATTTCCAAGGATGATACGGGTAAGGATCGATAAACTAACAGTTTTAGTTTAAACTGGTCGCCATTCCAAAGTATGCTCCATTCAAAATGCTATAATGTGCCAGACCTCTAGTAGATATAGCATTACGTTGTATTCTCTTAGTGAGTTGACTATTTGTGGGCTCTTCCCTTCTCGGGCAGGCAACTTTGATGACTCGACGTTGTCTTGCTGGCGCGCACAACTGGTGAGCAACGATGTATTCTCTGCCACCAGAGTAATCACTGCTAGCTCTCGTATGTAACTGTTGAACTATTTTATTACACGTGATACTGACTACAGGAATGATGAGGGCGGCTTATATAGTAAGTTCATACTCCGCCCATAAATGACACATGCGAACACACAAAACGACATAAATTCTATGCACAAACAACTCGTGACTAATAAACAATGATCAACACAAACTGTCAACACTCCCACAAATAAGGTCATCTCTATCTAACAACAAACACACAAAATTTAATTAAATAAATAAGAAAAAATCAATAAATAATAATAAGAGTAAGTAAACAAACAAAATTAATAATCCGTAAATGATAAATGCACAAATCTACGAATAAGTCAATCAATAAAGAAATTAATAATAAAACACATCAAACAAATCAATGCATAACTTTCAAATAAAAATTTAATTAGTCAATAATTGGTAAGAACACTATCACAGCTCAACTATTTCGGAAAACATAGTTGTTGGAGTAAGGGACTTCAATAACGAACTAGAGCATTAAAAGTGTAAACCCTCAGCGCCAAATTAGAAAATTTGCTAACTATGTCACTACCATTGAATAAAAAAATTCTTAAGCTCCAGTATTATAACAAAATATGGTTTGCTATTTTCATGTGCAATTATGGCTCAGTGTGGACAATACGGCTTTTCAGCAACCAATGAAGTCCATGTCTGGTTACCATAGCAATAATTGGACTTTCCAACATGCAAATTACACTAACACGATACACCAAGGTGAGCGAACATCTGCACAAGAACTGGAGAATATAAAAAATAATGGAAGTTTGCGCTTTACAGCTTATAATACTTCTCCTGGTGGCATGTACAAATTGCCTATAGGAGTGATCAGGGAAAAGTAGCTGTTAGAGCTTTATTAACCCACAGTGCACATGTAGGGCAGAATATATTAGTCTCTGTCATTCACTCATTCTTTCCTGTCACTGGTCTAAAGCGAATCTCGAAGATGGCAGACTTTTATGTTCTAGAGAAGAGGAACTCCAACTAGATGACGATTTAGTACAAGGACAGTACAACACCAAGTCAGTGGAATAGACCTCGAAATGGAATGAGTACAAGGACAGTACAACACCAAGTCAGTGGAATAGACCTCGAAATGGGATGAGTACAAGGACAGTACAACACCAAGTCAGTGGAATAGACCTCGAAATGGAATGAGTACAAGGACAGTACAACACCAAGTCAGTGGAATAGACCTCGAAATGGAATGAGTACAAGGACAGTACAACAACAAGTCAGTGGAATAGACCTCGAAATGGAATGAGTACAAGGACAGTACAACACCAAGTCAGTGGAATAGAGAAATGGAATGAGTACAAGGACAGTACAACACCAAGTCAGTGGAATAGACCTCGAAATGGAATGAGTACAAGGACAGTACAACACCAAGTCAGTGGAATAGACCTCGAAATGGAACGAGTACAATGACAGTACAACACCAAGTCAGTGGAATAGACCTCGAAATGGAATGAGTACAAGGACAGTACAACACCAAGTCAGTGGAATAGACCTGGAAATGGAATGAGTGCAAGGACAGTACAACACCAAGTCAGTGGAATAGACCTCGAAATGGAATGAGTACAAGGACAGTACAACACCAAGTCAGTGGAATAGACCTCGAAATGGAATGAGTACAAGGACAGTACAACACCAAGTCAGTGGAATAGACCTCGAAATGGAATGAGTACAAGGACAGAGTCAGTGGAATAGACCTCGAAATGGAATGACAGTACCAAGTGAGTGGAATAGACCAAGTCAGTGGAATAGACCTCGAAAAGGAATGAGTACAAGGACAGTACAACACCAAGTCAGTGGAATAGACCTCGAAATGGAATGAGTACAATGACAGTACAACACCAAGTCAGTGGAATAGACCTCGAAATGGAATGAGTACAAGGACAGTACAACGCCAAGTCAGTGGAATAGACCTCGAAATGGAATGAGTACAAGGACAGTACAACGCCAAGTCAGTGGAATAGACCTCGAAATGGAATGAGTACAATGACAGTACAACGCCAAGTCAGTGGAATAGACCTCGAAATGGAATGAGTACAAGGACAGTACAACACCAAGTCAGTGGAATAGACCTCGAAATGGAATGAGTACAATGACAGTACAACACCAAGTCAGTGGAATAGACCTCGAAATGGAACGAGTACAAGGACAGTACAACACCAAGTCAGTGGAATAGACCTCGAAATGGAACGAGTACAATGACAGTACAACACCAAGTCAGTGGAATAGACCTCGAAATGGAATGAGTACAAGGACAGTACAACACCAAGTCAGTGGAATAGACCTCGAAATGGAATGAGTACAAGGACAGTACAACACCAAGTCAGTGGAATAGACCTCGAAATGGAATGAGTAAAAGGACAGTACAACACCAAGTCAGTGGAATAGACCTCGAAATGGAATGAGTACAAGGACAGTACAACACCAAGTCAGTGGAATAGACCTCAAAATGGAATGAGTACAAGGACAGTACAACACCAAGTCAGTGGAATAGACCTCGAAATGGAATGAGTACAAGGACAGTACAACACCAAGTCAGTGGAATAGACCTCGAAATGGAATGAGTACAAGGACAGTACAACACCAAGTCAGTGGAATAGACCTCGAAATGGAATGAGTACAAGGACAGTACAACACCAAGTCAGTGGAATAGACTCTCGAAATGGAATGAGTACAAGGACAGTACCAAGTCACCAAGTCAGTGGAATAGACCTCGAAATGGAATGAGTACAAGGACAGTACAACACCAAGTCAGTGGAATAGACCTCGAAATGGAATGAGTACAAGGACAGTACAACACCAAGTCAGTGGAATAGACCTCGAAATGGAATGAGGACAAGGACAGTACAACACCAAGTCAGTGGAATAGACCTCGAAATGGAATGAGTACAAGGACAGTACAACACCAAGTCAGTGGAATAGACCTCGAAATGGAATGAGTAAAAGGACAGTACAACACCAAGTCAGTGGAATAGACCTCGAAATGGAATGAGTACAAGGACAGTACAACACCAAGTCAGTGGAATAGACCTGGAAATGGAATGAGTGCAAGGACAGTACAACACCAAGTCAGTGGAATAGACCTCGAAATGGAATGAGTACAAGGACAGTACAACACCAAGTCAGTGGAATAGACCTCGAAATGGAATGAGTACAAGGACAGTACAACACCAAGTCAGTGGAATAGACCTCGAAATGGAATGAGTACAAGGACAGTACAACAACAAGTCAGTGGAATAGACCTCGAAATGGAATGAGTACAAGGACAGTACAACACCAAGTCAGTGGAATAGACCTCGAAATGGAATGAGTACAAGGACAGTACAACACCAAGTCAGTGGAATAGACCTCGAAATGGAATGAGTACAAGGACAGTACAACGCCAAGTCAGTGGAATAGACCTCGAAAAGGAATGAGTACAAATACAGTGCAACACCAAGTCAGTGGAATAGACCTCGAAATGGAATGAGTACAATGACAGTACAACACCAAGTCAGTGGAATAGACCTCGAAATGGAATGAGGCTAACTTCATTGTTATTGCAGAGAAAGTCCTTACTAATTAAGTTTGTTTGTGTGTAATAATGAAATGCTCAAAACCTAATAATATTAATTGACAGCCATCTAAGCAGTACCATGCTAACAAGCAAACTCATCTGCACCTGGTTGGCCCGGACCTATCATAGTGGTGGCTAAATTTTAATCACACAAGTTTACTCCAAATGGGAAAGTCCCTTTCTCTAAAGTGGTTTAACCCTTTCACCGTCGGATTTATTTAGACATTTTGAAAAAAATTATATAAAATCAGGACTATAAAATGGTCCATAGCAACCATAGAAAAAAATTGTCTCTATAAAATATACATTACAGAAAAAATGTTTATGTTGCCTAGCAACCAATGTGTGGTAATTACCACTTGTAAACCATAACATGAATATAATTATCTTGTAAACCACGACAATGAATAACGTTATTTTGAACTCCAGACTGGTTCAAGCCAGTCCATCGATTATTTTACTGTACAGCTATTTCATAAGACAAAACTAATCAACTAAGGTTTCATATTTATCCTGGGCTCAATTTCATGAATATTATTTAGATAATTCCAGTATAAAAAAATGTATTAGACCTATCTTTCTAATCATTATTCTTCAAACAGGTTATTATTTCTATAATAGACCAATAATCAGTAATGTTGATGTGAATTTGAGATGATGTGTGTTTATAAAATATAGAGCATGAATAACCATGAAGTACAAAAAATGAATAACTGAAAATTGTGCATAAACTATCAAATATTGTGCATGAGTCATTACAAAATATATATTTCAAAAATATGGGCAGATAGTTTCATGAAGTGAAGCCTACAAGGGTGTGATACTTTTGAAAAAGCTTCTTTCAGATGATACACATAAATGCACTTTGCAGTACTCACATTGAACACGAGACTCATGGTGATTCCCAACAGCAGTAAGCTTATTTTTTCTTATGATAACTGACAGCACAATTCCCCTTTCTATCTGCATGCTCGGGCCAGTGACCTAAATTTACATTCAGTCTATTAGCTGAAGATGCTCAACAGATCGTGGACGACCAGCACTACGACATCTTGTAGAGAAGCTACCAATGAGCTGTTTTGCTAGCTCAAGTAGTACTGCTACTACTGCTGCCTGAATTGATTGTTCTTCCACGCCCCTTTCTACTACTAAGCCTTGTACTAACACACCTCCTTCCCCTTATTCCTCTTCCTCCCCTGCTAGGCCTTGCTCTTACTGTTACTCGCCTACCTCTCCCTCTCCCTCCTCGTACATGCCACGTACTTCCACTAACACTTGAGAAATGTCTGATTCTGCTCCAGACCCTTGAGAAGTGACATCCATAGTAGTAGATGAAGGACTGAAGTCTTCCATGGATGATGGAAGATGGAAACTCCCTTGACTTGCTTGAGCATCCATGTCAATTGACTCCGTCTGTAAAGTTACAATAGATTCCTGTTCAATGTGTTCTTGTGCATTCTCTCTCTCTCCCTATATATATTTTTTATTGATTATTATATTGACTTGCAACCAGCTATTGTGCATGTTACTTACTATAACACCTAACAAGTATTGTTTGACTATATTTTATATAGCTACTACACTAATTTTACTACTCTACATTTACCTGAAACATCCAAGTTGGCTCCAGTAGTGCTACTAGGCTGAACTTCCACTCCACTACTCAGAGTTGCTAGCTCAACTGTGTCCAAATGCTGCTGCCCAGCACAAGCAAATATTCCTTCACCATCCTCGTCGCTAGTTTCATTCTCAGAAAGACCGAAATCGTCGTCGAATAAGCGCTGAATAACTTCGTCGGCATCCATTCATCTCCTGCGGTCAACGCGTGCGGTCAATTTCAAAATTCAAATTTACTTTTCCCGTTTTCCCCTAGTTACCGACAACACATAATTCGCCTATTTAGAGCGTTGTTAAAGCTTTTCATTCTGCGTACTTTGAGACCAAATTTAGGATCGGATCGCAAGCGGTTGAATTTTTATTGGTAAAAGCGCCATATGGCGCTATTGCCGGTGAAAGGGTTAACAGAGGAACTGACACACAGATGTAAGTGAGGTATCATCTTGCATCATATCATGTATGAGACTCAGGCTGCACAACCCTCAGCTCATTCCCTTATCAGAAGCATTAACTTATTTTTTACCAGGTAAATATAACCAGCAAACCAACAGGAAAAACTCAAAAGCTATCAGTAATGTCAATAGGAAACTCTCTTGCACAACCAGACTCCCTCCCTTTCTCACACCTTCTAGCCACCACTATCAGCTGGCGGGTGGTAGCTGCAATCTGCCCAGCCCATATAGTCAATTTGCATCTCAAGCAAATATACCCCTTCTCCCTTTTCTTTGGCATTGTGCCTGGCCACACTAAATGACGCCTCACCAAACTACAGCTACTTACTGCCAATATTAATAATTATAAGGTAAGTAAAAAACAATGGCATGCCCCAAACCTAAGAAAATTATAGCATGAGTCGATACAGTCGCATAAACTGAAAGGAACCTTGTTTTACTGCATGCAGAATTTTGAGCAAGTGAGAAAACTTCAGTTGGCATAACTGAGTTACTGACTGATGGAAGTATTTATGTTTGCTTGCACTGCTCCAACATTTAGCTCATGTGTACCATATTCTGACAACTCTTCAGGTCACACAAACACACACACACACACTGACAGAGAGAGAGAGAACGAAAGCCAGTGAAGTACATACTTAATAGCAATTTTTTTAAAATTATTTAACCCGACGTTTCGACTACTTGCCGAAGTCTTCTTCAGGGGTCAACTGATGCTGGCTGTCCAGGCTGCATGCAAATCACCCTCCAGGATATAATAAACAGTAAGCGTACCCTCCAGAAATCTTGCTGTTTACATTGTGTTATTATATCACCACGGAGAGTTCGACTTCAGTTGACCCCTGAAGAGGACTTCGGCAAGAAGTTGAAATGTCGGGTTAAGTTATAATTAACTATAATTGGCTGTTAAAAAGAGAAAAATTAATAATTATTTCAGCCGAGAACGACTGTCACTTGTCACTACTTGTATAACTCACTCCAAGCTATCATTCAGACTCTCCACAATGGCAGTTCTAAACATCTGATCTTCAACATCTGATGGTGACTTTGGGGAATGGGCAGACTTCACACCAGCAAGCTGTCAATAACAATAATAACAAAGAATAAATTCCGTAAAAACACACACAAATAAATACCGTTAAAGCACATGTACTGGTCTTAAAATTAATCAGAGATTAGTACATGGGCAGGTAGCACAGTTAATTCTTTATTGGTGAGGCTTTTAGGATAGCATGTCATTCACAACGAACAATACCAGTTAGTAGCACAAAAATGTTACTATAGCAACCTTTCTTCTGTCGGTTAGATAATCCCTCACTTATCCTGTTCATCCACTTACCTCAGCATCTGATTTGCTGGTGGCACTTGAGTACTCCTAATGTCAACAGACACAACAATATATATGTCATTATATGAAGCCACATGAGGCATGTATTGGTGAAATTTCCCTAAGACTGCTAAAAAAAATCACAATAAAGTTAACTTGCAATTTTAAGTCACGAGTTTAATTGCAAGATATAAAACAATATAGAAATATATTTAAGTTCAGATGCAACTCAATTCATCCAACTAGGAGCAATATTTTTTTAAATTAAAATGTCTCCCAGTGGAAGTAGTATATACAACACTGCTACAACACACTTACAATCATTATAGGGCTCCTGCTCCTGCTCCTGCCTCCTGAAGGGCCACCCTGACACTCCAGCATGTGTGCACGCATGAATGACATCTTCACTTTCTTCCCACAATCCAGGCTGAACTCCTCTACCTACAATATCAAAATAATGCAATGAACACAAACCAAATGAACACAGACCATCATTATCTGACAAAATGAATTTGCCCTACAAATTCTGTATCCTCCTCTGAGGACACAACATCAAGATTCAGATCTTGTTGAATCGGCCTCACATAAACCTTGCCGTTTCCAACTTGCTGTTTCAACAACTTTGGGCAGTTTGTGATCCTGTGCCCTTATTAGTACGAGATCCCTGGATTGTGGCTTGCATCTCAGCAGCTCAAATCCACCCCCCACCCTTTAGCTTTGGGAATGCAGTCAATATGAGGCAACGAAAATCTTGTGGGTGGCAGTTTATGTTGGGCACAGTTATTGACTTTTCACCAAGCCCTGCCTGCTCCACTACCAGTCTCCCTAGCTTGCTGGTGTGAACTCTGTCTGCATTAGTGCTGCACAGACACACAAGCTTGTGTGTTCAACTCTGAGAGACAGATGAACTTCTCTTCCTGTTAAACAGGCTGCTCTGCTCCTCTTTGACATCACAATACTTGTCATCACGACCAAACCCACTCAATATACTGAGCATTATTGTACATCTCCTCAAACCCAGCAGAGGATTAAAATGGTTGACACACGTAATATTAATAATATTTATTGTTATGATGGGACAAGTATAGGACAGATAGGAAGCTAAAGAAATGCTCGGCAGACATTAACACAAGCTGCACTATAGCTCCACTCCTATTCATATACATAACAATAAGTGACACATTACTAACCCTAAATAATATATTTTATTCACTTGATACAGGAGAATATCATGAGTCCGTTGGCCTAGTATTTACACGAGTGCCGCAGGCATGAGCATAAAATATATGGCCAATCATACGAGTGACATTCGGCAGCATCCAATGAATAATACAGTTGTTATGAACTGCTCATGTGTGACTACAATAGTTGTAAGTTCCTGGTACTGTATAACCTAATGGACATAATAACCCACTGTGATAACTCTGAACAGGTGATATGGGAAATCATTGCCTTTAGCCACATTCTGTTTTAATATACTGCATTTCCTATGTAGCAACAGGTAGGCTCTGTTTAGTACATAATTATAATACAAATTTATATTTGAGGACCTCACTCACTTGCCAACAAAAGCATAATAACAGCACTACACATTCCTCACATACAGCGAACACACACTTGTGCAAAAAACAAAACAAAAAACCAACAACATGTGCAGAGTGGTATACCTTGAGGGGGGAGGGAGGCTTAGTTTAACAGAAAATGAATAACCCTTTCATATGTTTAATACAAAGAATTTTGTCCATCTAAGGTCAGCCTTTCTGCAACTAAAGGTCGGTATATTAATTCTATTCACGTGATTTCCAGACGCAATTATCTTATGAATCTACTTTACAGTCTGCATTTTGGGTGTGGTGCATACCCTCCAACGGTTCCAAAGGAGCTTCAGGGACCATAGCCACGCCCGCCACTAATTAACTAAATGAATAATGATAAGATAGTGAATTTAATGTATTAATCAGTGAATTTTTCATTATCAAGTGCTTACTCAATGAGGACAGAGATATTGCATGGAAATTTATTCTAGTTCATCTAAGTTTTACGATAGTTGTATACAATTACCTCAAACCTTGGAAGAGATTTACATTTGATGTATCAAAATATATATCCAACATGATTCCCTACACTAAATGACTGTTCATTGTAATAGTAAATTGCTGTTGTTTTTGTTTATGTATGTATTTTATAGTCATTATTATACAAAGTTTGTTGTGCTAGCTAGAAGTAAATAACCACTACTTTATTACTGCTTTTACCTTTAGAGCTTCTCCCTATACCAGGGAATTGTTGAGGCCAGCTAAAATCAAAATGGCATTGCCTTCTGGCTCTTTTAGGCTTAGGAGGACCGCAATCACTCATGTCAACCTCTACAATAACCGTGAATCTACTCCTGCATTTGTGATACTGACGATCGTTTCCCATTTCGCGTAGAGACACCCTTTACCTTTTGCCGGTTAAAGTAACTTTCCGGGACAAATTGTAGTCTCTTCCGGGACCGGGGACAAAGTTAACAAATCCGGGACGGTCCCGGACATTTCGGGACGGTTGGAGCCTATGGTGGTGGGTCAGAGATAAACAGAGAATCTGGGAACCCCCAATTCAGTTGAATCTAGTCTGTAAGCCAGTTATGGCGGAAAGCCAGCCGCGAGTTCCTACTGAGGATGAGGTGAGCACATAGCTAATCCCTAGCTGATTAATAGATCGAGTGTTTGACTTACCTAGTTACTAGATCCATTGTTTGTTTATTAGATCCAGTCTTTTTCACTGGCCCACTGTTTGTATAGATAACTTTTACAAAAGGTTTGAAAGAAGGGAAAACACTGCTACCTACACACATGCCAAGTGCTTAGCATAATTTCAAGCATAATTTTTTCAAAAACTGAAATAAAAGAAAGAGATGAATTAAAGTCTGAGCATTCGATAAAACTAGGCATCAGCAACTGGAAAAATAGAGGGGAATTTATGTCTGAGCATGATCATAAAAACACTAACAAATAGAGAGGGAAACTAATGTCTGAGCATGCTCACAACAAATGCACTGGCAACTGGAAAAAAGAGAGGGTAAAAGCCATGTTCCTGAGCATGCTCTTGATAATAAACACCAGGTTCTTTTTATGAGCATGCTCAGACATGACTTTCCCTCTCTTTTTTTAGTTGCTAGTGTGTTTTTGAGGATAGTTAGACAAGACTATCCCTCTCTTTTTGCTATAGTTTGTAACTATTATACTCTAGTCATTTGAAGTCTATAATAGTTTGTTCCATTTGAAGTCTAGTTTGTTCCAGAAATACGGTAAGTTGTGTGTTAATAAACCATAAGCTCAATATATATTTGTTGTAATGTTATTTATCTGCTTAGTTGTTTTTTTGGGTTTTTTTTTTGTTTTTTGTTGTTGTTGCTGTAGTTGTGCTTGTTATCGTTTTATTTAAACTTCCTTACAATGTGTATTGAATTTGTATTTGGGAGGTATTTGTATTTTTGTGCACTTTTATTACGATTATGTTTTTTTGTAATTTTTTAATGTGTATGTTTGTGTTGGAAATTTTATAAACAACAGCAGGTATCTTTCGAAAAGAAAAAAGCTTTTTTACAAATTTTTTTCATTGCATTTTGACTAAACAGTTGGTACCACCACATGAAAATTTTAAAAGTCCAGTTTTCGTTTCTGTTGATTTACTACTAAAAGCTAGAACTCTTCCACAGCTATATCTGTAAGCTAAGGTCTTGTACTAGCTAAGGCCTTGTACTACCTTCTAAATGCTATATGGATCATGCTAAACAGCTTGCACAATCAAAAAAAACTGACTCGCTTCAATTAAGCAGACTGACTGTATTTTTGCTGAACTTGCTGTTCTGACAGGTCCCTACTTCTTAGTCTTTCTACCAGCTACAGTTGGGTCTCTAGAAGTAAGAATATCTAAGCCACTGATGGCCCTAATATTTAAAATAGAATCTTCTTTTTTTTTCATTCCTGGAAGTGATGCATGTGGTAAACAGTGAAGATTAAAATATTAACATCGTCGAACCGAAAAACTATATTTTATCAACTACCATATCGTTTTGTTTGTTTTTTCTACTATAGCTCCTTCTGTGCAAAAAAAAATCATTCTACTAAACAAAATTGAAAACCTATTTTTTCTGGTGCCTACTGTACATTATTTTAGCACAGGAAGAAACAACACATTCTCTTATTATGTGTTTGGAATATGGTGTAATTATTGTGTGTTTGTGTGCACATATTTACGCATTGTACCAGTTGTATGTTTGTGTGCTTGTTTATTTTTAAATTTCTCAGCATTGTTTTTTTACTATTTCATTTATTAAAATATTATTGTATTGTATTTAATCATTGTGTGAGAAATTGTATGTTTGTGTGTTAGCATGTCATAGAGTTGCTGTTGTTATCATTGCTGATATAGGAATAAATTTGTTTGTGTGTTTGTTTATAAGATATTTGTAGTCTTATAAAAGTTTGTTTGTGTGTTTGCATGTTAAAGTCTCAATTAAATAGCACTTAGTGCTGTTTGTTTGTGTGTTTGTTTATTGATCACTTTAATTATATATTTATTTGTTTGTATTTAGAGAGATCTCCATCCTCCAGTCTCACTTCACTGGGAGCACTGCCATACATGGAGTGAGAATGTCGAGCCTGCACAATGTGCAGTACTACATGATAAACTGCTAGTTATGCATTCTAATTATCGCACACTTCACATCTCTACTGACCTTCACTCATGGACTACTACTCATGCACCATATGCATGGTCGTCCCTAACTACCTACCAGTCTAAGTTTGTATTGGTTGGTGGATATCATCCCTCCACTATTGAACCAACTAACTCTCTGTTGACTAGTACTACTGGTCGAGACTGGAAGCCATCGCTACGTGCCATGCCTACTCCTCGCTACTTCCCATCATCAGTTAGTGGAGGATCACCAGAGGTCCTGGTCGTGGCTGGTGGGAGTGGCTCACATGACGAGGACTTAGACGTAGTGGAAGTTCTACTCAACGACCATTGGACGACTGCAGACTCACTTCCTTCTTCATACAGGAACATGCGATCAACATTCCATGAAGGCAACTTCTACTTCACAGGAGGATGGGGCAAGGAGAAGGTTCTATTTATATGCAGTCTAGAGTCTCTCATAGCATCTGCTAGCAATGGCAGGACAAGAAGACAAACAATATGGAGGACAGTAACCACACTTACTGAGATCTTCGCTATCTTCGCTATCGTCTCCTATGTATCGAATCTAATCAGCATCGATGTATATTCTACCATTAGCAGCTACTCCAACAAGACAGAGGAGTGGATTGAGACTACTAGTGAAGGAGATAGACCACATGCTAGTGGATGGATAGCTACTGCAGTCTTGTCTACTGGACAGTTGCTGGTTGCTAATAGAGATGGAGTATACAAAGAAACTCTGTCAGGTTAGTGTAAGTAAATAGCAGCATCTCTAGAAAGCCATCTTGCCTTCAGTGATATTGGCTTCTCTTTAGAATGTCCCATTTATAGATTGTATGGGAAACTAAAGTTAGGTATTAAAACTTGTACTATAGTATAACTAGAATATTATTATTTATTATTGTGTTAATTATGTTAAAACTAATTATTTATTGTATTAATTATGAAATTGTAATAAGTAAGGTAATTGATTGTCTTTGCCAAAATTGCAAGTGCTGGAATGCAGCTGCTTCTACTGGCAGCTGCTTCTACTGGCAGCTGCTTCTACTGGCAGCTGCTTCTACTGGCTTAGCTCCAGGCTATAAAACCAGCTGCCCACACTGCTAAGACCCTGGGGATGCCAGCTAATGGTGGTACTGGTGCATTGTGTGGGTTACTTGCATAGTATAGCCAATGGGACCTTAATACCTGTAATTAGAGTTTTATTTGCAATATTTTATAATTCCTATTTTATTTATGTTTAATAGCTTTCAAGTATGAAGATGCATACAAACACTTCATTGTTTCCAAAGAAGTGTTGGAGCTTCTGTCTTTAAAGTTCATGTCCCTTGGTCCTCCAAGACAAGGCAAGAGTACAACTCTCAGGAGAATTCAAAAAGAGATCATAGATCTTCTGTCAGCAAAAGAAGAGGAGCAGATTCATGGCAGCACAGGCACAGTGCAGTGTTGCTCCAATATGCTAGTCCAAGGCAAGTCTGATCCAACTACAGCAGAAAGAACCACAAAGTGGACCATTGTAAAGAATCTCATTGAGGAAGCTTCTCTACTCTTTCACACTCTCAAAGATAGTTTTCAGATTGAATCCACTTCTGAGGCTACAGCTGATTCCCATAGAGGTAGTGACACCAGGGCAGAGGTCAGTCAGGCTAGTAGTACAGGGCAGTCTCACTCTGTGGAAGAGCCACCCCAACCTTCATTATTACAGAAAATGATGGCAAGATTGCAATCTTTTACTAGAAATAAGCAACCCAGACGTAAGGGAATCACTCCACTCTCAACAGCACATGACCAACCAGCTGATCAGGCAGTATCATCACCAGATTATTCTGAAATAGCTGCCATATTTGAGACAGTGTCCAAACAACCACACTTTGCAGAAAATGTGAAACATTCTTTTAAAGCTTTTTTGAGAATGGAGGACACCGGAGGCCAGCCTGAGCTGATGGACATGCTACCAGCACTCACCATAGGACCTGCCCTCTACTTGCTGTTCTTTAGCTACAAGTTCCAACTAGATGAGGAGTATCGGGTCTTTTATCAGAGAGCTTCAGGAGAGACAACTGCACCAGAGAAATCTGAGTTTACTCTGCAAGAGATGCTTTTGCGTACTCTGGCCAGTATATCTTGCTTCAGTTCCTCCACCCATCTTCAACCTCTACCAGGACCAGACAACTCAGCCATTGGTGAGATACTGGAGTCCTCCAAGTCAGTAGTGTATATCGTGGGTACTCACAAAGACAAGGTTTCTGAGGAAGTCATCGCTACAGTCGACTCACAGCTTCAAAAAGTGATTCGAGACACTGACTCCTACAAAAAAGGCATAGTTCAGTTCTGCTCAAAAGACAAGCTTGTTGTTTCTTTAGACAACATGGGAGGCGGAGTAGAAGAGATCGATCACTTGCATCAGCTACTGGAGAATGCCATGGAGAAACACTTTAAAAAGCTGAAAATTCCAGCCGTATGGCTTCTGTTCAGCTTGTGTCTTCGCATGAGAGAAGTGAGGACAGCCAGCCTGGAAACCTGCTTGGCCTTGTCCCATGCCTTCAATATGACACCCTA